>Ga0268357_100212_pt1 | contig 94378 bp, 98 predicted proteins | sample BioMet10_FD_192466 | JGI IMG/M metagenome (GOLD analysis project Ga0268357, IMG submission 192466) | Sewage microbial communities from Oakland, California, United States - Biofuel 10 (Illumina Assembly) | ecosystem: Engineered > Wastewater > Sewage > Unclassified | place: USA: California... | reverse complement strand
AATTTTTCCTTTCCGGGGTTAGTTTTCTTTGTCTTGCCATAATAAAATCCTCCTGAATTAATATTTATTTTAACATTAATCCAGAAGGATTTCTTTTATAGTTCACACAAAATTTTTTACAGTCTCTTTAACTTTGGGGATTTTTTTAACGGCACCTACCTTTAAGTCGTGATTTTGCAAACTTCTGTTTATATTCATACATTTTTGCATCTGCCATCTGAATAATTTCATCAATGCACCAACAATTATCAGAGTCCACTTGAACTATTCCATAACTAAATGAAATATCATAGGGCTTCAATTTACTTTTATTTTCTAAATTTAAAACAATTCTTTTTATTATATCTTCTACACTCTTTTTTTTACTACTGGGAAAAAGGATTATAAACTCATCTCCGCCAAGTCTGCATAAAATGTCGGTATTTCTTACCACCTCTTTGATATATTTGCATAACATTACAAGAAGTTCATCACCTTCAAAGTGACCAAAATTATCATTTACATATTTTAATCCATTAACGTCAATATAACATATAGAAAAAAACCCCTTATTTCTCCTTATAGCATTTATTTCATTTTCTAAAAATGCTAATCCCATTCCTCTATTGTAAGCACCTGTTAGAGAATCTATAGCAGCAGAATATTTAAGCTTTTCTTCAGCGCATATTCGGTCTTCAATTTCTTTTTTTAAATCAATTTGAATTCTATGAAGGTATTCTTGCTGCCCATCGCTGATTTTGATTATTTTTTCAATATCTCTTACTAGCTTATCAAACTGTTCAATGATAATTGGAAATTTCTCTAATAAAGCTCCTTCATTATATGTTTCACCTTTAATTAATTCTTTTGCTTCTTTAAGCAATGTTTTCTCAGCTTCAAAAAAATCTGAATTAACTTCATTCATACCATTACCTCCAATTAATACATCTATTTCACTTTAAATGCAAATATAGTAATATCATCTCGCTGCTCTGCATCGTTCATATACTCTTTCAGTGAATGCTCCAATACAAATTTCATTGAATTTAAATCTATAGTATCGCATTCATTTATGATACTATAAAATCGTTTTTTCCCGAAAGGATAATTTTTAATTCCGCCGTTTTGGTGGATATATCCATCTGTAGTAACTATAAAGATATCTCCTTCATTAATTTTTATAATTTCACCATAAAGTGAGTCATTCAATTCTATATAACTATATCCTACGCCCTTACTCTGAGGCTTTATAAGTTTAACCGTTTTATCGTTCTTAATATATAGATCTATATTAGCACCAGAAAAGTTCAAGATTGAGTTGTCAATTATGCAAAATATTGCAATATCTAATCCATCATCAATACTTTTAGAATTTGTATATTTATTTAAAGTCTTCTTAAGTTGAGTATGAAGCTCCTTTATAATTAAACTTGAATCATCTTTGTTCACGGAGTTCACTATATTATGTAATATCGCATTTACAGTCATGGTCATGAGTGCACCTGGAACGCCATGACCTGTGCAGTCTCCTACTGCGAGTACAATAACATTATCGATTTCTCTTATCCAAAAAAAGTCCCCGCCAACAATATCTCTAGGTCTCCAAATTACAAAGCTATCCTTAAATATCCTTTTCATGTCCTTATCCATGGGTAAAATAGACTCCTGCAATCTTTTTGCATATTCTATACTATCTATTATTTTTTGATTAGACTCCTTAAGCTCCTGAGTTCTTTTACTAACCTTGTGCTCAAGTTCTATATTGATCAGCATAGCTTGTTTATAAGGATTAGCGATTTTTTTAGAAGTAATATAAAATAGTATCATAAAGAAAATCAAAACTAAAATAACAGTGCAAATCATATTAATTTTTAATGAGTCAATTAAAGATATGCTCTCACTTCTTGGAATTTGATAATATAATATCCAATTACTTGAGCTTAATTTGCAAAAGGCATAATCAATAATTTTTCCATTCGTATCAACATATTCTGATACTTTAACATTTTCTGATCCTGGAATTGATTGATTTCCAATCTGTTTAATCACGTCACTGGGCAGAAATTCCTCATAGTTTTTACCAATATTATCACTTAAATCAGATAGCTTAATTATTCCTTTTTCATCTACCATCCAAAGACTACTGCTTTGTCCAATCTTAAATTCACTAAATTCCTTAGTTATGTCCTTAAGACTAAGTCCTACACCACATATTCCTGCAGGATTATCGATACTTCCTATAAATGTATTTACAAAAAGAAAAGAATCATCCATTGCTCTATCATAATTTACATTAAGAACTACTTCTTTTTTTATTTTAATCCTGTCAAAAAACCATTTATCTTCAGGGTTACTTTCTGACAAAACAACAAATTCCTTATTATTTTTCTTAATATTTGAATTCTCTTGAAAATAATACTTTTTTGTTTTTGCTCCCACCATAAATAAATTACTGTAATCATAAGAATTAGCAACATCATTTAACTTTTTTAAAACTAATTTTCCGAGTTGCGCATCCTTTTCTTCTCCATTAACCCATTCAACAATCACAGGATCTCTAGCTAAAATGCAAGATGTTTCCACTGCTCTGCTGATACGACCGTCTATCTTAGAGGCCATTGATTTCACCATAAAAACAATATCCTTAGTTTTAGCTTTATTAATCAACGAATTTTTTGTGTTATTATATCCTAAAAATCCTGTGATAATTACTGCAAGCAATATACTTATGCAAGCTAAAATGATTATATTAAAGATGTTTTTTGTATAGGCTTCACCAAATTCTTTAGGTGGTTTTCTTTCTTTCATCTTTTTTATTCCTCGCCAATTGAAATGAATTCAAAAGGAATATCAATACCAATTTTAAAATCTTGTCCCATATCATAATCAAAACCATTATCCTCGTCATAATGCCAATTTATTACTATGTTTTTACCTTTCTTATAATTATTATTTAATTTATCAAACAAAATAATTAAGCATTTTATACTGCTGGTGTTAATATATGAAAGCTTAAAATCTACAATCAGCTCTTCAAAACTAATAAAATATTCATCTATTTTATTATAAATTTGTTCATAAAAGCAATAAGCGTTTTCTGGATAAGATTCGCCTTTAAAAGTCAATTTATTATTCTCATAACAGATTTCCACATAAGGAGTACTTTTAGTATTTTCAAGTACAAAATTATTCATTTTTCACCTCATACTGTAACAGTTAAAGTATAATAAGAATAACTGTCATCTATTTTTTCAAATTTATATTTGATTTTTCCATTTGATTTTCTTGCAATCTGAATCAAGCCAAGACCTGCTCGACCAGTACTCATGTCAATTTCTCTTCTTGATACCTCTCTATAATAGCTGTTAAGCTCAGTTTCATCCATTAATATTATTTTATCCAGTTCATCTTTCAAATTTGTAATATCTTCATTTAATATGGTATTCCCCGAGTTTACACAATATCCTGTATCTATTCTCGAAATAGCTATTACAGCAGAACCAGCAATAACAGGAAAATATTGTGTATTTTCTTTTGATATCTCATAGTTTTTGATGTTTTGTGTTTGTTCAACAAAAGTAAAAAAAGCTGAACTGATTTTACTTTTTGTCGCTTGTTGAAGCTGTAATCTTTGTTTTAATGCTAATCCAAGCTCTTCAATCAGACCTTGAGAAAATGTACCAGAAAATATAAACTCAATATTTGATTCTTTTAATTTCTTTTGAAGTGCATATATTGCGTTTTCCATATGCTCACTCTCCTTATTTTAAATATATTATTTATGAAGTTGAAACTTTAATCAGATGTGGTTTCGTCTACGACCCGGGGTTTTGCCCGTTAAATGCCATGTAGGCATTTACCCCCCCATCTGATTCTTAGTTGAATAAATCCAGGGACATAGCCGCTCTGTAATCGGATAAAAAAATCTCAATATTTCACAATTCCTGTAATTAATTATACAACATGTCTCATGAAAAGACATCTTTAATTTAGTTGTTTTTGAAAATCGCAATACCAAATATCATAAAAAGTTCAAAGAAATATGGATGATTGATGGTGGGAATGGTACAATATAAAATAAGTTTGTTAAATTGTGAGGAGCGTAAAAGAAAAATGATAATATTATTTATTGGTTTGATATTAATGCTAATCCTAATTGCTTGTTTTATATTTATTAATTTTTCTCCGCAATTTGGAGCTAAAACTACAAGATTCAGTAATGAAAGATTCAAAAGGTCTGAAAATTATACAAACGGAAAGTTTACAAGTACTGAAAAGACTGCAATGATGACTAAAATGGGCTTAAGTACTATTATGAAATTTTTTCTTAACGGAGGTACTGTTCCTAAATTTTCTATTCCAATAGAAAAGAACAGTCAGATTAAAGAAGACAACCTGACTATAACAACCGACAAAAATGTTAAGGTTATTTGGTTTGGCCATTCGGCTGTACTATTAGATATAAACAGCAGAAAAATATTTATTGATCCAATGCTTGGGAATGTTTCTTCTCCATTACAATTGTTAGGCCCCAAAAGATTTAATAGAGATCTTCCAATAAAAATTAAAGACATTCCAGAACTTGATGCCATACTAATATCACACGATCACTATGATCATTTGGATTATTGGTCTATCATACAGTTAAAGGATAAAGTAAAAAAATTTTATGTGCCGCTTGGTGTAGCAGCACATTTGAAATCCTGGGGAATAGATGAATTAAAGATTGTTGAATTAGATTGGTGGGAAGCGGCAAAATTAGAAGAATTAAATTTTATTTGTACTCCATCTCGCCATTTTTCTGGAAGGGGATTGTCAAATAGAAATAGTACTTTATGGTGTTCTTGGGTTATTAAGGGTGAAAATATAAGTATTTTCTTTAGCGGAGATACTGGATATAATCAAGCCTTTAAAAAAGTTGGAGATAAATTTGGACCATTTGATTTAACATTCCTTGAATGTGGTCAATATAATGAAGCCTGGGCTGATATTCATATGATGCCGGAAGAAACTGTCCAGGCAAATATTGACCTAAGAGGGAAATTATTAATGCCAATTCATTGGGGAGCATTTAAATTATCAGTACATCCTTGGCAGGAGCCAGTTGAAAGATTACTAACAAAAGCAAATTTGCTTAATGTGGAGGTTATTACTCCAATGATTGGAGAGCAAGTTATATTAGGTAAATCAGAACCTTCTTCAAGATGGTGGGACAATAATTCCCACGGCCAATCGACGTGATTCAGGAGCAAACACAATTGTTTCAGATAATATTCAAAGAGACACGTTTAAAAATTTACTCTTATTTCTATATTTGCGTCCTGTGCAGCATATTATGATATAACAGGGAAAGAAATTCAGCAATAAGGCAAGTGCAGACAGACCTTTAAGGAATTATGTGAAGAAATTAATAAAATCGGTAATAAGTTTGACTTTGTACTGAAAAAGGAAGTGATAAATTGAATATTGTTATTAGTGAACAAGTAAAAATCTATTTAAAAAATAAAAAAATTAACTGCTTAACTTTAAGTATGGTACATGCCAATGTTTGCTGAGGAAGTATCTCTATGCCAAACGTAGAGTATTCAGAGCCGGCGGCTCTAAAGCAATATTATTATTATTCAGTTGATAATATAAATGTGTTTATATCGAAAGCAGCAAAGGTAGACGGGGTATTAAAATTTGTATTAAAGAATTTTTTGACGATTAAATCTGTTGATGTGGAAGGTATTAAATTAATATAACTATATAAAGCATAAACTTAGTAAAAAGGGAGTAAGAATATTTGCAAGGAAGTTGCTCACAAAATAATTATATTGTAAATTGAAATTAATTTTGTATCATATAGAACTGACATAAGAATCTGTTGAATAATACTGCAATAAAAGTATAATATTAGAGAGAACATATATAATACCAGCTTTGAAAAATATATTGATACAGGAGTACAAATCATATGCTGCTTTATTCGGAAAAAAAGAATAAATTTTTGGTAAACAAAAGAACAAAGAAAAAACACAGTAATATTTACAGAAAAATAGTTATAACCTCATTGATAATGTTTATATGCACTGTTGTATCAATGAGCTTTCACATATTGCAAATGTTTGAATCCAATATTGTAATGATATATTTAGCAGGAATACTTATAACTTCATATTTGGTGGAAAGCTATATTTTCAGTGTTATCACTTCATTATGTGTAGTGCTACTTTATAATTATTTCTTTGCGGAGCCATATTTTACACTTAAGGTTAATGATCCAAACTATCTGCTTACCTTTCTGGTAATGTTCATGGTTGGTTTTATTACCAGCATGTTGACAATAAGGGTAAAATTGGAACGTCAACATGTGAAGGATAGGGAAGAATATATTTCCACATTGTATAATATAGAAAAAAAGCTCCTAAATGTGAAAAGCAGGGAAGAACTAGCCAAAACGGCTGCGGAGGAACTTGCGGCACAGTTTAATGCAGATGTATTAGTGAAACTTTTTGACTCCAAGGGCAATGAACTTTTCAAATACATTAAGGGCATAGATGTGTTTAAGGGAGAAGTGGACAATTATGCCATACAGGAAGCTTACCGCTTTGGCAGAACCTGCGGCCGTGGGTCGGGGATCTTTCCTGGAGCCAATGCATATTACAAACCATTTTTGGATATGGCCGGTGTTTTGGGGGTTATGGGAATTTCAATGAAAAAGGGTACTGAACTCAATGAATCCCAATACAATTTTATAGATGTCATTGCTCCACAGATATCAGTTGTATTGCAACGTGAGAAAAATTATGAAAAACAACAAAAAGCACAAGTGGAGATTCAAAAAGAACGTTTACGAACTGATATGCTGAGATCAATATCCCATGATTTCCGCACTCCCTTAGCTGGCGTAATGGGATTGGCCAGTACAGCATTAGAAAACTATAGCAAAATGAGTGATAGCGATATAAAAAAATACCTTCAAAGCATTTATGAGGATGCTGACTGGCTTAATGAGTTAGTAGAGAATATATTGCAGGCAACACGTTTTGAAGAAGGAAATGTGAGACTTAATATAGATGAGGAAGCGGCTGAAGAGATTATTGCAGGTGCAGTAGCACTTGTAAAAAAACATGCAGAAAAACATAAAATCCATGTAAACATGCCAGCGGACATAATTTTGATAAGGGTTGATGGAGTGCTGATAAGGCAGGTGCTTGTCAATCTATTAAATAATGCAATTAATTATTCACCAGAAGAAAGCGAGATCACTGTGTCAGTATATAGTGAAAATAATCGTGTTATTTTTGAAGTGAAGGATAATGGCCCGGGTATGATTGATGCAGATTTGCCTTATGTATTTGAACAATATCATCGCAGCAGTTCAAGGAGTATAATGAACCGGAAAGGCCTGGGCCTTGGACTGTATCTATGCAAATCAATTATAGAGGCACATAATGGGGAAATAAGTATTAGTAAAAATCACCCCAAGGGTACAATTGTAAGTTTTTATGTATTAGCTGATAAGGAGAAAGTTTAATGGAACCGATGATTTTGGTTGTTGAAGACGAAAAGAATATTCGAGGTTTTCTTAAATTATCAATAGAAACTCAGGGTTATAAATGCATTGATACGGACAATGGCTGCAGTGCACTTATGCTGGCTGTTTCACAAAATCCCGATATATTGGTTTTAGATTTGGGACTGCCGGATATGGATGGAATTGATGTAATAAAAAAATTGAGGGAAGTATCACAGGTTCCAATTATAGTCATATCCGCCCGGGGACACGAACGGGAAAAGGTTGTGGCTCTTGATGCTGGTGCGGATGATTATCTTACAAAACCTTTTGGGGTTCCTGAATTATTAGCTCGTATACGCGTTATACTCCGTCATAAATCAATTAGAACTGTTTCGAAAGAATTGGAATGTCAAATGTTTAAAATAAAAGACCTGATTATTGATATAAACAAGCACAGAGTATGGCTTGCAGATGAAGAGTTAAGATTGACACCTCATGAATATAAGGTTTTAGTTTTATTAGCCGAAAATCGTGGCAAAGTACTCACACATAAACATATAATAGAAAAAATATGGGGTGGAATGATTTCCGATGATGTAAGGACATTAAGGGTATGTATGGGAAACTTAAGAAGGAAACTCAAAGAAGATCCTTCCCAGCCAGAATATATTATTACTGAAATAGGCGTGGGATACCGGTTAGTTGATGAATAATATAAATACACCAGTTGATAATTTATTATCGACTGGTGTATTTATTTGCGAAAAAATTATAAGAATGAACATAAAACTTACACAAAACTTACACAAAAAGGATTATTCTTATTTAAGAAAAGTGAGATTTCGATAAAGAAACAAGCTAAACGAAATAATTTTTTAAGGAATTCTGCAGATAATACAATATTAATCAGAGTTAAGGTGTTTATGGAGGTTGAACTATTATGTTCAGTATATTAAGAAAAATTCTAATTGGAAAGCCACTTAGAAGTGAACAAATACATGGTGAAAAATTCAATGTCCCATTTGGACTTTCAATACTTTCCAGCGATGCAATTTCATCAGTGGCTTATGCCAGCGAGGAAATTCTATGGGTACTGGTTCCGATAATAGGTCTTGCGGCATATAATTTTATGTTCTATGATGCATTGGCAATCATTTGCCTATTATTAATACTAGTGTTTTCATACAGGCAAACTATTCACAGTTATCCAGGAGGTGGTGGAGCTTATATTGTAGCCAAGGATAACCTCGGCGTTATTCCAGGCCTTGTAGCAGGGGCTTCCCTTTCGGTGGATTATATTCTTACTGTGGCAGTTAGCATCAGTGCAGGAACCGCAGCTATTACATCAGCCTTTCCTCAATTATTGAATCATAGGATTACAATTGCTTTATTCTTTTTAATATTGCTTATGGTAGGAAACTTGAGGGGTGTAAGTGAATCTGCTAAACTTTTTGCTTTCCCCCCATATCTGTTTATCTTTGCCATGCTAAGTTTGATTATTTATGGTATCTACAAGGTGAAGTTTTTAGGCTATGTTCCATCTGCGCCTTCTAATTTACCTAAACAGGTAAGTGATATAACGATGTTTTTATTTTTAAGGGCTTTTGCTGCGGGATGTACAGCACTAACCGGCGTTGAAGCTGTTAGCAATGGTATTCCAAGTTTTAAAGAGCCTGCGGCAAAGAATGCCATTAAGGTTTTAATTCTTTTGGCCACAATAATTTTTGTTATATTTGGAGGTGTATCCTACCTCGCTACACTTTATCATGCAGTTCCAAGTATTGATAAAACTGTTGTATCTGAAATAGCAATACAGGTTTTTGGAAATGGTTTGATGTTTTATGTTATTCAAGCGGCTACTGCTATAATTCTTATACTAGCAGCTAATACAGCTTTTTCTGGACTGCCTATGCTGCTTGCTGTAATAGCCAAGGATGGATACACCCCAAGACAGCTGAGACAGAGAGGACAAAGACTTAGCTTTTCAAATGGTATCATATTTCTCACCTCTGCCGCTGCAATATTAATCATTATATTCAGAGGAGAAACTCATTACTTGCTGCCTCTTTATGCGGTAGGTGTGTTTATTTCATTTACACTTTCACAGTCTGGAATGGTAGTTAAATGGTATAAACATAAGCAACTTGATAATAAATGGCTTTTAAAAGCAGGTGTTAATGGGTTTGGAGCGATAATAACTTTTATTACGGCGATAATTATAGCGTCTACAAAGTTTTTATCAGGAGCTTGGATCGTGTTGCTTCTTATTCCATTACTAGTATTTTTAATGATGAAAATAAAGTGCCATTATCAAAATGTTGCAAAGGAACTCAAGTATGGGCCGGATAATGTTCCGGATTTTGTACTAAGCAGCCATGCAGTTAGACATTTTATTGTTTTAGTTGAAAGTCTTAACAAGGCGGTAATTAAATCACTAGACTACGCTAAGTGTCTGTCAGAGGATATAGTTGCTTTCCATGTGTCAACTAATCAAGAAACAACGGAAAAGCTAAAGAAAAAATGGGAGGAGTATAACATAGAAATACCGCTTATTATCAAAGAGTCTCCATACAGAGAACTAATCAATCCACTGTTGAATTATATAGAATCAGATGAACATGCTTCCAAAAGAGGGGACATGATTACAGTTGTAATGCCGCAATTTGTTGTTGAAAAGGCATGGGAAAATGCTCTTCATAATCAGACGAGCATGATTATAAGGGCAAATCTTTTAAAGCATAATGTTGATGGTTTTGCAAATATTACAGTAATTTCTGTCCCATATATAATAGAAGAAACAGAAAAAGACTAAAAAAAGCTTTCAGGAGACTTCAGTTCTCCTGAAGGCTTTTTTAGCATAAAAATTTTTCGTTATACCATACTAGTGTAGCTATTGACAAATTAGTATTTAATGACTAATATAGTGTATATACACTATAAATAAAGGTGGAATACGGTAACTATGACAAAAAAACGAAAAAGTACTTGTTATTGCATAAACTTAAGACGGGCTGCCAATGCTGTAACGGAGATTTATAACCAAATTTTGCTTCCCACTGGGCTCTCTGTAAATCAATATTCTCTATTAAAGAATATCTATCGGTTAGAATCTTGCTGCGTTAGTGATTTAGCAAATTATGTTGGACTTGAACGTACAACTCTTGTACGTTCATTAAAACCACTTTTCAAAATGGGATATATTGAAGACATATCTGAAGAAGGGCAAAGGAACCGACAATTAAAAGTTACGAAATCTGGTGGTCAGGTTTTGAATCAAGCTGAACTATTTTGGCAAACTGCACAATCAGAAGTGGAACAGAAAATTGGAAAAGAAAAAATAAAACAATTATCAGAAATATTATCTTTAATTGTAGATGATTAATTTTTTTACAGAAAATCGTGTATATACACTAAAATAAACATACTATATTTCTGATGAAAGTTCTGTTATTTAAAAAATTTATTAATTTATAAAAGAGAGAGCCACTATTTCTTTAGGGGGTCAATAACTCTTTTTGAAAACAGTGTTATTAAGTGCAGAATTGAAGTAATAATTGTTTGGCAGGAACTAGGATACGAAAAAGGAGGTTTGAATTAGTTCTAGAGCAAGGTAGTTTCTCTCACTAACATTTATAAACAACTGTGTACTTGAATTGTATAAATATTTTATTAGGAGGAAAGATTTTATTATGGAAAAAAAGTTTATTAGTCCAATTCTAGACAACATAAGAAAGCAAAATTTTGAAAGTGATTTGTCCTTAGCTCATGATTTAACTATGAAGTATGTGAAGCAGGTAGATAACATGAGGGTTTTCCCTGATGGAGAAGCCATAAGAAATTTATCAATGTTTGATGAAGATTTATCTGAAGAACCCGAAAAAGCTAGCGTAATATTAAGTAAGTTAGATAAGTATGGGTCGCCTGCAACTGTTGCACAAACAGGAGGCAGATATTTTGGGTTTGTATGCGGCGGTATTCTTCCAACTGCATTGTGTTCAAAGTTGATTGCCGATGCATGGGACCAAAATTCAGCCTTATTTGTACTTTCACCAATTGCATCTAAAATGGAACAAGTTTGTGAAAAGTGGTTAAGGGATTTGCTCAGATTGCCTAATGACACTGTTGCAGGTTTTGTGAGTGGCAGTTCTGTTGCAATACTTTGCGGGTTGCTTGCAGGTAGGAATTATTTGCTTAACAATATGGGCTATGATGTAACTAAGGAAGGTCTTTTCAATGCCCCACAAATAAAAGTAGTCGTAAGTGAAGAAGCTCATTCTACTGTAATTAAGGCTCTATCAATAATTGGACTTGGAAATGCCAGAATTATCAAGATCCCATCAGATGAACAAGGACGAATTAGAGCGGACAAAATCAATGAATTGGATGATAAAACATTGTTAATACTTCAGGCAGGTAATGTTAATTCAGGTGCTTTTGACGATTTTGCATCAATATGTAAAAATGCCAAGGAAAAGGGTGCTTGGATTCATGTTGATGGCGCATTTGGTTTATGGGCAGCTGCAAGTGAAAAAATGAGTCACTTAATAAAAGGTATGGAGCTCGCAGATTCTTGGTCAGCAGATGGACATAAGACACTAAACGCACCTTATGATAATGGTATCATTTTATGCAGGCACAAAGAGGTATTAGTAAACGCTATGCATATGACAGGTTCCTATATTATTTATAATGAAAATAGAGATGGTATGCTATATACCCCGGAGATGTCAAGAAGAGCCAGGGGTATTGATTTATGGGCAACATTAAAGGGATTGGGTAAAAAAGGTGTTGCTGAGCTAGTTGAAGAACTTCACAGTAAGGCAGAATATTTTTCTCAGTTATTAGAGGAGGGTGGCCTTCAAATTTTAAATGACGTGGTTTTTAATCAAGTTTTGGTTCATTTTGAAAATGATAGTAAAACAGAAGCTCTAATTAAAAGAGTGCAAGAATCTGGGGTATGCTGGCTAGGTGGGGCAAAATGGTCAGGTAAATCCGTAATGAGAATAAGTGTATGTTCTTATAAAACTAGTTATGAGGATATTGAAAAATCAGCAAATGATATTTTGAGAATAGCAAAAGAATTAGACTAAATGAATTTTGCATTTTTACTGAAATTACAAAACATTCAGCAGCGGAGGTGAAGAAAATTTAGCCATTAGACTTAAAGACAATTCACTTAATTATGAAGCCCAAAAGAGTAACTAAAAAAGACATGTATAGGTGGTAGAAGCAGGGCTTATTTCTTAGCTAAATATTTAGTTTTGAAAGAAGCCCTTTAATCTTGTGCGGGCTTAATGCCGGCAGCAGTCCATAGTCTTAATTTTAAACTTACCTATAAACTTTTACAGACATAGTTTTAAAAACTACATAAAGTTCAGTTCCTTTTTCAATATTCATTTCATTCAAAGATTTTGAAGTTATTAGTGATTTTATAGAAAGGCCAATATCAACAACTACGGTTATTGCACTGCTTCCCTCATCAATTATTTGGGTTACAATACCTTTGTAGATATTTCTTGCACTGCTTATAAATGTGCCCTTGCTTAAAATGATATTTTCCGGATTGATAGAAATCTTTACATGTCCTTCAAGCTCAGTGTTAACATGTATGCAGATTGGTCCAACATTTGCAACTGTCTCATCATTTTCACGATTTATATCTGCCTCATATATGTTTTCATAACCTTTGCATTTTAAAAGATAATTTTCAAACTGTGTATCAGATATTCGAATATGCCTTCCTATATGGTGAGCTTCAAGATCTCGCCGTTTTATCATTTCATATACTGTACCTTTTGCTATTTTAAGCTTTTGTGCAATTTCTTCTGGAGAGTATAAGATATCCTCATTCATTCAAACCACCTGCTCTTGTATAATATTTTACTTGACTATAGTATTTTAACATATATTATACTAAATGTTAAAGTGTATTAAAATGAAATATTAAGACGTATTAAAGTGTATTAAAGTGATAAATTGACATATTAAATTAATGAAGCTATAATACAATTAGTTGCTAATAGTTATGTTTGATTATGTTTAGTTGTGTTAAATTGAATATAATTATTCAACTTAAATTTTTAATACAGGGAGGAAAAAAATGAAAAAAAGAATTAGCGTGTTTTTATTTATCCTTTGTCTAGTATTTTCCTTTGCAGGTTGCAGCAGTAACACAGCAAAAAAACAATCCACCATTACTGTTGCTGCTGCTGCAAGCTTGAAAAATTGCATGGATGATAAATTGATTCCAGCATTTCAGGCAAAATATCCGAATATTAAAGTACAAGCAACTTATGACAGTTCAGGAAAACTGCAGACTCAAATTGAACAAGGTGCAGCCGTTGATGTATTTTTTTCAGCAGCTATGACCCAAATGAATGCATTAACAGGCAAAGACCTTGTTACTAAAGATTCAGTTGTTCAACTTCTTCAAAACAAAATTGTGTTGATCGTTCCAACTAACAGCACTAAAGGAATTACTTCCTTTACAGATATTACAAAGTCTGATAAAATTGCTTTAGGAGATCCTGCAAGCGTACCAGCAGGACAGTATGCAAAGGAAGCATATACAAAGCTCAATATGTGGGACAAGGTATCTGCAAAAGCAAGTCTTGGAACCAATGTTACAGAAGTGTTAAACTGGGTAGCAGCAGGTAGTGCTGATGCTGGTGTAGTATACGCAACAGATGCAGCTTCAAACAAAAATGTAAAAGTTGTAGCAGAAGCACCTGCAGGAAGTGTTTCAAAGGTAATTTATCCTGTAGGAATAGTTAAAGCCACTAAAAATGGAGATGCAGCGAAATCATTTGTAGAATTCTTAAAATCTGACGAAGCTATGAAAATATTTGAATCATACGGATTTTCAGCCAACAAATAGGAGAAATATTTATGCAGGTGTCACCAATATTAATATCACTGAAAACTGCATCTGCAGCAATAGCCTTAACATTTTTGTTAGGGCTTTTTGTTGCAAGATGGATTGTAAAAATGAAATCTGAAAAAGCAAAGATGGTTTTGGACGGCATATTGACGCTGCCCTTGGTTTTGCCGCCAACAGTAATGGGTTTTTTTCTTCTGCTCGTATTTGGAGTAAACATGCCCTTAGGCAAATTTTTGCTTGAATTCTTTGGTGTAAAAATTGTTTTCTCATGGACATCCACTGTAATTGCTGCTGTGGTAATTTCTTTTCCATTTATGTATCGTTCTGCACGAGGTGCATTTGAACAAGTTGATCAAAATTTAATTATGGCTGCAAGGACACTTAGAATGTCAGAAAAAAGAATTTTCTGGCGCATAATAATGCCGCTTGCACTTCCAGGTGTTGTTGCAGGAGGTATATTGGCATTTGCACGAGGGCTTGGCGAGTTTGGAGCTACAGCTATGATTGCAGGAAATATAGCAAACAAGACCAGGACTCTTCCACTAGCAATTTATGCTGAAGTTGCAGCCGGAAATATGCAGACAGCTTCTTACTATGTTATAATTGTACTGGTAATATCCTTTGTAGTTGTTGTTTCAACAAATTATTTTGCAATTAAGGAAAGAAAATATTTAAAGTAAGGAAGAAATATATGAGTTTGCTGATTGAAATAAAGAAAAATCTAAAGGGATTTAAGCTTGATGTTGCTTATAAAACAAAGGGAGAATATCTTGGAATTCTTGGTGCCTCCGGAAGTGGAAAAAGCATGATGCTGAAATGTATTGCCGGAATTGAAACCCCAGATGAAGGACGGATTGAACTAAATGGGAAAGTATTGTTTGATTCTGGGAAAAAAATAAATCTTAAACCTCAAGAAAGAAATATCGGATATTCATTTCAAAATTATGCCCTTTTTCCACATATGACAGTGGACGAAAATATTGGAATAGGATTAATGTGTACAAAAAAGGAAAAGGTGCAAAAAATCAGTGAAATGGTAAGCTCCTTTCACTTGCAAGGGTTAGAGAAGAAATATCCCAATCAGCTTTCAGGCGGACAACAGCAAAGGGTTGCACTTGCAAGGTGCATAGTTTATAAACCGGAGTTACTGTTGCTGGACGAACCATTCTCTGCATTGGATTCACATTTGAAGGAGCAGCTTCAAACCGAAGTTTTGGATTTGTTAAAACTATACCATGGTGAAGTTTTAATGGTTACTCACAGCAGGGATGAGGCTTACAGATTTTGCAAAAACCTTGTCATTATAGATAAAGGAAGATCAGTTTTATTCGGTGATACCAAAGAGATTTTTAAACAGCCCAAAGTGCTTCCAGCAGCAAGGCTTACCGGTTGTAAAAATATTTCTAAATGTGAGGTTATCTCTCCCCATCTTATTCATGCTGTTGACTGGGACGTTACTTTAGAAACAGAAAAAACAGTGCCTAAAAACACTAAATATGTTGGTATTCGAGCTCATGATTTTCAGATTGCGGAGTCAAAAGATGAAAAAAATATTGTAGAATGCAGGATCAATAAGATGGTAGAAGATGTATTTGAATATAATATTTATATTGAAAATAAATGTATTAATAAAGAAAATTATAATTCAGATATATTGTATAAAGTTAAAAAAGAAGAGTGGGATAACAGAAAAGATAAAGAAAACTTGTATTTAAAAATTTCTGAATATGCAATTTTGTTATTGGAATAACAAAATTATAGGAGACTATGATATTAAAAAATTATAGTTTCTTTTTTATTGGTTTTAATAAGTAATATAAGGTTTCAAACTTCTAAAATTAATAAAAATAGTTTTGTGTGTAGAATTGCGTAAAATGGTATAAAATAGAATTAGAGTTATGCAATGGCTAAATATTTTGTAATTAATCGATACCAGGTGGTAATAGAGAATTTTGATGGAGGTAAAGGTTATGTACTGTATGAAATGTGGTGCAAAGTTACTTGATGGAGCTGTGTTTTGCAAGAGTTGTGGGACAATAGTTGGGAGTAAAGTGCTAAAGGTCAATTCTCCATTGTATAGAACTGAAAAAGTTATCAAAGAAGGACTATGCAACCGTATAAAAAGCAATACGAATGTTCAAAAAGGTAAGGCTGTATTGACGAATCATCAGTTTGTATATTTAAAACAAGGTTTTTCAAGAACATTTGCAATGATTTTCTTGCGGAATTTAACAACTGGAGATTTATATATTCCCCTATCAGAAATTCGCAGCATTAAAAGTGGATGCCAAGGATCTGGCAAAACTATTATAATAACAATAAAATCCAGAGAAAAATACATTTTTTATTTTACGGAACATATGGAATGGAAAAATGCAATTCAGAAGGCTGTTATGGCAATAAAATGATATTTTCCAATTTCCATAAGGAAAAGGTGTATTAGCCAAATGATTTGGGGACAAGTTAAACTTGGCAAATCGACATTCACATAGTACCCGCAAATGTTCAAGGAGGGAATATGATGTATAATAAGGTTGATTTTTTTGTATACTCAGGTACAGGCAATACCTATAAGATTGCTGAAACTATTGGAGAAATAGCAGCTGAGAAAGGTATGTCTTTTGAAATAAATATGATTGACTGTAATGCAGAACCCCAAAAGTATGAGGTGAATAATGATAATTTACTAGGATTAATGGCACCAACTTTAGGGTTTATACAACCTTTAAGCTTTTTCAAATTTATCATGAGGTTACCAAAGGGTAAGGGAATGAATGTTTTTTTAGTAGCTACTGGTGCCTGGACTAAAATAGGAAATTACTTTTTGCCTGGATGTATTGGTTTTGGCCTTTATCTTGGGGCTCTTATTTTATTAATAAAAGGTTATAAAATAGTTGGGATTGATGGTGTAGGTATGCCACATAATTGGACTACCTTCTTTCCACCATATACAAAGAAGCTTGAAAGTAGGATATTAAATGAGCTCAAATCACAAGTAACCCTTTTTGCTGATGCAATATTAGAAGGTAAGAAGGTTTATAAAAAAAGGGGTGATTTGATTTTTGGAATTTTGGTATTTCCTATCTCTATATTATTTATATTTATGAGTCATTTAATGTTTGCTAAATCTATGTTTACAAATCATAAATGTAATGGCTGTGGATTGTGTAACAGGATATGTCCTAAAAAAGCAATTGAAGGAAGTCTTCCAATGGTAGTAATATACTGCTTACTTTTAGAATTGATAGAACTAAATGTACATGTTATTGGGATATTGCAAATCCAAAATAAAGCAGCAGGTTTTTCTATTTACTATATTACTTTTATATTAGTTATAGTTTTAGGTTATATATTATTTTTCTTATTTAATAGAATAAAAGTTTTTAATAGAATTTTTACCTATTCAACTTTCACTTTTTACTGGAGGAAATATAAAGAACCATCTGTTGATATTAAGAAGCTATTCAAAATTTTAGATTGAATTGGATGTCAACAAAATATTGCTCTTTAAGCATTTTAATGATACAATTTTTTAAATGAAGACTTGCTCATTTATAATTTCGAGAATTAAAGAGGGGTCTTAAATTTAACTCAACTTTGAAAATGCAATTAATATAAAGGAGACTATTATGTTTTTTAATCTCGATAAATGAGTGGGACATATAAGTGAGAATGCGATGAAGCAGATCACAGATGCCTTCGGTCGAAGGCTTCAAAATTCAGGTATAACACGTGTTCAGTGGATTGCACTTTACTATGTAAAAACCAAGAGCAAAATTTCTCAAAGAGATTTGTCTAATCTTATGAATATCATGGATTCAAGTGCAGGCAGGCTAATCGATCGATTGGAACGAGATGGATTGATTGAAAGAGAGAGAAATAACACTGATAGAAGAGTTATATATATTAACCTTACTGATAAAGGCGACAAGCTTATTACTGATTTATTGCCAATTGGTATTCAGTTCAACGATGATTTGATAGCAGGAATTGATGAAAAAGAACTTATGATTTATGAAAAGGTTCTAAATAAAATGATTTCTAATATGAAGAAATAAAGCAACGAACGTTATTAACACTTGTTTTTAGTGGTATAGTATATGCGATAAGCAAGTGTTTTTCTTTTGCTAAGAATTACTTGATATTTAACAAATTGTTTGCTATACTTAACATAAATACTTGCTATGCTTAACATTGCACAAGCAAACAAAAACAAGGAGGAAATAACATGGCTTATAATGTTAGAGAAATGCTTAATTCATTTGTAGAGGGGCTTGGAACTCTTTCTGAAACAAATCCAGAGAACGTAAGTGCTTTCATGGGACTATTAGGCACAACTTATGAACCAAAAGCACTAGATCTTAAAACAAAAGAATTGATGAGTGTTGCAATCGGATGCTACAACAGATGTGAATACTGTATTGTTTATCACTCATACAAAGCCTTTGAAGCAGGTGCAACAAAAGAAGAAATAGTAGAAGCAGCTATGGTTGCAGTAGCTTTTGGTGGCGGCCCATCAATGGCATATTCAGTAACTTTGCTCAAAGAGTGTATTGTTGAGTTTGAAGGAGATTTTAAATAAAAAGGGCTTTGCCCTTTTTTAATTTAATATTAGGAGGCATGTGGAAATGAAATATGATTTAGTTGTAGAAAGACTCTCAGGACATGATACGTCTGGTAAGGTTGGAAAAATAAACAAAAGGGCTGGAGACGCATTAAATTTCGGAGATGTGATATTCACTATTGAGTCTGGTAAAGGCACCAATAAGTATTTATCAAAATACAAAGGACTATTAGAACAATTATACATTGCTGAAGGTGATATAATAAAGAAAAATCAAGTTATTGGCAAAGTAGAGGGGAAATTAATCCAAGAAGATGCAGCTTCAAAGACTCAACCTATCTATTCTTTTGGTTTTGCAAAACCACTGCAAAAAAGTTATGAAGTGGATATTGTAGTTGTTGGCGGAGGTCCCGGAGGTTATGTTTCTGCTATCAGGGCAGCTCAGGGTGGTAAAAAGGTTTTGATAATTGAGGAAAGTAGATTAGGGGGAACTTGTCTTAATCATGGATGCATTCCTACTAAAGCCATTGTTAGCAGCGTGGATGCACTAGAAAAAATTAGACATGCTGAAAGTTTCGGATTTGAAGTGGGTGAGGTAAAAATTTCTCTTGAAAAAATAATGAACAGGAAAAATGAAGTTGTTAATACTCTGGTAAGTGGGATTGAGCATCTTATGAGTGTTCACCAAATAGAGTATATATGTGGAAGGGCAGAAGTTAAAGATTCCGAAACAATTGTCGTTAAAAATAAATCCATTGACGCCACTATCAAATTTGAAAAACTAATAATAGCAACAGGCTCCAAGTCTGCTGTTCTTCAAATCCAAGGTGCTGACAGTGACTATATTCTTACCAGTCAAGAATTATTGGAATTGAAGGAAGTACCCTCCTCTATTACAATAATTGGCGGCGGCGTTATCGGAATGGAATTTGCTTTTATATACAATGCTTTAGGTACAAAGGTAAATGTAGTAGAGTATTTTCCTCAAATATTAACCACTATGGATGAGGACGTAGTAGATATTATCAGAGCCACTGCAGTGGAGAGAGGAATAAATATATATGAAGGTTCTAAGGCCTCATCAATAAAAGCTGCTTTAGACGGGACAAAAATAGTTGAAATTATTGAAAATAATCAATCAAAATATTTAATCAGTGAAGAAGTGGCTATGGCTGTTGGAAGGAAGGCTAATCTAGAAGCTCTCGACCTAGCAAAACTTCAGGTAGAACTCAATGAGAAACGCAACGGTATAATGGTGGACGCATATATGAGAACAAGTAATCCAAAGGTATATGCAATTGGAGATGTAACGAATAAAATCCAATTAGCCCATGTAGCATCACATCAAGGAATTGTAGCTGCAGACCACATTATGGGAATAGAAAATGAGATGTGCTACGACTTGATTCCAAGTGCAATCTTTACTATACCAGAAATTGGACATGTTGGCTTCAATGAAAAAGATGCCTGTTCACAAAAACTAGATTATATAACTGGAAAATTTCCTTTAATGGCAAACGGTAAAGCACAAGCTATGGGAGAAACAGAAGGCTTTGTTAAGCTTATTGCAAACAAAGAAACCAGAAAAATAATAGGCGGAACAATTGTTGGGGTCCATGCAACAGATATGCTTAGCACTATAAGCAATATTATAGCTTCAGGTCTAACTATAGATAAAGCATCACATGTAATCTATGCACATCCCACTACTTCAGAAGCTATTCATGAAGCATTATTAAATTTAGATGGCAGGGGAATTCATTTTGCATAAACAGTTTAAAGTATATATATCGGACTCCTATGATCCTAAGTTCAATTTATCAATTGAAGAGTGGCTAATGAAGAACAGTGGGTTAAATGAAGTTGTATTATTTCTTTGGCAAAATCAAAATACTATTGTAATAGGAAGAAACCAGAATCCTTATAAAGAATGCGACGTAAAAAAGCTTAAAGAGGATTGCGTCAAACTGGTAAGAAGATTGTCAGGTGGAGGAGCAGTTTATCATGATTTAGGTAACTTGAATTTTACATTTATCGCTGCGGATGAAAATCATAATGTAGAGCGTAATTTTAATGTGATTTTAAATGGTATTTCAAATTTTGGAATACAGGGTTACTTTAACGGCAGAAATGATTTAATGGTGCAAGAGAGAAAATTTTCTGGAAATGCCTTTATTAATGATGGTGGAATGAATTGTCACCATGGAACATTGCTTGTGGATGTAGATTTAGAAAAACTATCCAGATATTTAACTGTTTCTCCTTTGAAGCTCCAGTCTAAAGGAATCGATTCTGTTGCTTCTAGGGTAGTTAATCTTAGTGAGCTTTCGCCCCAAATAACCATTACAAGCTTAAAGGATGCTCTGATTTTCAGTTTTAATGAACTTTATTGTAATAATGCTCAAATAATAATTCTTAATGAGAAAGCAATAGATGTGGCAGCTTACATTGAAAAGTATAAATCCTGGGAATGGAATTATTCAGAAAGCCCTGATTTTACAATAGCCGTAGAAGAAAAATTTATTTGGGGCATCATTGAAATCTGTATAGAGTTTTCTGACGGAAAAATCAAAAATTGCAGGTTCTATACAGATGCCATTCTAATTGATGACTTTCAGCGGCTGGAGAAAACTCTTCTTAATGAACAGTATAAGAAGGAAAACATATTAAAAGCTATTGATGAATGCATTAGTAATAATCAGATTAAGCTGGATCTCTGCCAACTGATAAGTAGTAAACTTCTTACATGTTAACTACGTATTAAAAAATAATGTAGAGTATCAAGTGATATGTTATACTTTTACTAGTTTCGAAATAATGGAATTAATGAAAATTAAGAAGGAGAAATGTTATGGATAATTACACAAACGAAGAATTGACAGAAGCACTTCTAGAAGTATCTTCAACGATTAACAAATGTGAAAAAATGCAAGGTAAATTTATAGAAGGAACCTCTCAGCATTCACTCCTTAGAAATAGAATAAAAGCAATGCATATCTCAAAGCTATTGATAGTGAATGAACTTTCTAAAATAGAACAGACGTTGGACAATCGGGCAGGTGACGTGGTACAAAAATGTGAGTTTGAGAGAAAAAACGTTTTGGTGCATTACACAAAGAAAGAATTAACAGAAGCACGACCTCCAGTGGTTTCAGTTATTAATAAGTGTGAAAAAGCACAGGGAAAATTTATAGAAGGAACCTCTCATCATACGCGTTTAAAAAAAATAATAAAAGCAATGTATATTTCTAAATCATTGATAGAAGACCAGCTTTCAATAATGGAATAGCTTCAATTTATCAGGCGATAATGGGCAATACCTTAATTAGAAACTTAAGTAACAACAACTGAATTATTAAAATAAATGTAGAACAGACTAGCTAATTGAGTAGTCTGTTTTTTTATGCCAGAAATATGGGCTTACAGATGATGGCTATTTGACAGTCAAAGGGCTCTTCTCTGAAGCAACCTTATGTCGAACTTACTCAAAGCACATTGGTGCATAAACATTGTACTTGAAGTTGGGGTATATGATTTCATTCACCACTTTGCTTTCCGATCTGTTGGCGCAGTATGCTTTTATGGAAAGAGTTTTTTTCATCATATTGTCATAGACGACGCTGGTTTTTGTGGCAATGTTGGCGCTTCTTAAAATATCTGCAAACTCCTTGCCGCTATCCATGTTGTCAGCGGTAATATCAAAGATGAACAGTCTGTCTTTTTCAGATTTTTTAGCTATTAGCCCCGGAACTAGCGTTCCGATAAATGTTGCGGTGCATATTGCTATTATGCTTAATATGCCATCTGATTTTGCAATTCTCACTACTGCAATCATGTATACAGTTGTAGACATCGCTGCTAACAAGCTAGAGAAGAAAAACTTTTCCCTGCTGAGACAGATTGTCTTCATGGTTCCCAAAGTGTTGTCAATCAATTTTAGTAAAAATACTATAAAAATTTCCATTTAGTTTCCTCATTTCTGTTGTCATGAAAAATTAAAAGACCCCTGTAATAAAAATCACAAGAGCCGAACAAGATCTTAATTATTATTAAAAATTGTTTCGCGCCCATATGGCGCTTTCTTCTGCAACTTTTATATAATACCATAATATTGTATAAGTTGTCAATCAAAAATCGGAAGAACAGTGAAACTAATTCCAAAAAACAAACTGCTGAATAAATGTAAATTGAGTAAAATTTCATTAATTAGGGAACTTTAAATAAGTATTCTAATTTATTTTTGTGGGGGAATGTTAAGCAATATGGTGAATTTAGGAATAATCCATTATTCATATTTAATCATGGTTTTTTTATTAATTTTAATTATATGTTTGAAAAAAAATGTAGTTTTACCCTGCATTATGGGAATAGCAATTATAGGGTACATTTCATGCGGAAATATACTTCAAACCCTTCAAATTGTTTTTAGGGCAATATTAGTTTCGGGCAGGCAATTTATCGAAATAATAATTATAATTGCGTTAGTTTATGCCATGTCAAAAGCATTAAGAGAAATAGGGGTGGATGAACTAATGATAAGTCCAATAAGCGGGCTAATAAAGAGCAAAAACATAGCTTTTTTTATATCGGGATTTACAATGCTAATTTTTTCATGGTTTATTTGGCCATCACCAGCAGCGGTATTTGTTGGTGCTATAATGCTTCCAATAACTACTAGAGTAGGCCTTCCACCAATTTGGGCAGCCGTTTCATTAAGCATATTTGGTCCAGGTATAGCCTTATCTAGTGATTACTTTATCCAAGCAGCACCATCAATAACTTCAAAAACTGCAGGTATAAGCAATCCTCTTAATTTAATTAAAGCAAGTTTCCCACTTTGGCTGGTGATGAGCTGTACTACTGTGTTAATGGCATTTTTAATGATGCGAAAGGATTTAAGAGTGAGTACCTATTTTAAAGAAGCTGAAAAAGTAAAGCCCAATATAATCAAGCAAAGTATACCCTTTAAGTCAAGGCTTATTTCTATTATTACACCGGTTATATTTATTGTAGATATAACATTTATGTATATTTATAATATTAAAGGAACTGATGCTGCAGCTTTAATTGCTGGAACTGCAATTATGGTAATGGTAATTTCCACACTAGTAATTTACGGAATTAAGAATGCTATGGAGATATCTGCAGGGTTTGTAAAAGATGGTTTTATGTTCAGCATGAAGGTCTTTGCCCCAATAATAATAATAGCAGCCTTCTTCTATTTAGGAAGTGAGGAAACGGCAAGTTCAATACTAGGAGTGAAAACAAATGGAATACTTACTGAAGCAGGTATATATCTTTCATATAAATTTCCTTTATCCAAAACATCTGCAGTATTAATTCAAAGCTTAATAAGTGGGATGCTTGGAATCGGAGGCTCTGGATTTTCAGGTCTGCCCTTAATCGGTACCCTTTCACAGGTTTTTTCATCTACACTTCCCATAAAGAAGGAAGGCTTGGCAGCACTTGGCCAGATAGTTACAATCTGGGTTGGGGGTGGTACCATTGTTCCATGGAGTGTAGTACCAATTGCAGCGATATGTGGAGTTGAGCCTTTTGATTTAGTTAAGAAGAGTATCATTCCAGTGCTTACTGGTTTCCTTGTAATGATAATAACAGCAATATTTATTTTATAAAATCAAATTCATGGAGGGGATAAAATGAGCTTTAATATAATTGCAGACTATCATACTCATACTAATCTTGCCAAGGGGCATATTCCATTATTTAATTTTGTTTTTGGGGAACATGCAAAGGGAAGTATAGAATCAAATGCTATAGCTGGAATTAAGAGAGGTTTAAAAGAAATTGCAATAACAGACCATGGTTATAAACATATTGCTTTTGGTATGAAATCATATCAATACGAAGAAATACGCAAATTAATTGATAATCTTAATAATAGTTCATTAATGAAGGATAATAACTTTAAAGTTCTTCTTGGGATAGAATGTAATATAATCACCAAAAATGGTGATATTGATGTTATGGATGAAGCAATAGAGTACCTCGACATAATTTGTGCAGGTTATCATCCTGGAGCACTAAATGATTTATTTATAAAGCGAAACTACACAGAGGCTGCAATTAATGCAATAAAAAAATATGATATTACTATATTAAATCATCCATTAGACCACGTTAATCCAGATATTATAGAGGTAGGAAAGGCAGCTATAGAAAGAAATACTGCTTTTGAAATTAATAGGACGCATAAAAATATGGATGTTGAAATAATAAAGAAGTTAAGGAATCTAGGCGTTAAATTTTCATTGGGAAGTGACTCACACAAATCGAAGGATGTAGGGTGTTTTGGCAACGCAATTAATATTGCAGCTCTGGCAGGGCTTACAGATGATGATATTATTAATGCTTATGGCATCGCACATAAGTCAATGAAATTGTTGGAACCTGGTAAAAAAAATCTGTAAATACAGCTTTCTGTGATAGAATATAAATATCATAGGAGGAAGTTATATCATGGAAAAAAGAAAAGAATCAATCAGTGAAGAAAAAAATAAACGAACCACTATAGGAATATTATCAGTTGCTCACCTTGCAAATGATATGTATTCAAATTTCATACCTCAGCTTTTACCATTTTTAATTGCATTAGGTATAGTCAATGTAACAACTGGAGCAACGCTTGTGGGTGTGTTTACCATAACTTCATCTATTTCTCAGCCTATTTTCGGGTATCTTGTTGATCAACGAAATATGGGTTGGTTTGTGTATATAGGTACACTGTGGATGAGTATATTACTATGTGTTACAGGCTTTATTCCGAATTATGGCCTGCTTCTTGTAATTACTGCAGCGGCGGGACTGGGCACAGCAGCATTTCATCCTCAGGCTAATGCAATGGTAGGACATGCAAGCGGTACAAGGAAAGGATTTATTCTTGCATCCTTTGTTGCTATGGGAAATATAGGAGCGGCTTTCAGTCCGTTGATATTTTTAAATCTGTTTAGTATCTTTGGGATACATTCCACAGTTTTAGCTGTTATACCTGGAATTATAGTAACATTTATGCTGTATTTCTTTGTACCTAAACATAAGGAAAATAAGAACACAAATAAAGGAATGGGTCAGGTACTCAGTGCTCTAAAGAAATCATCAAAAGAATTGACCAAGCTGGTGATCGTTGTAGCATTGCGTTCTCTTGTTAATACCGGTGTTACAATGCTGCTTCCCCTTTATTTTCTAGAGAAAAGCTTTTCTCATGAAATTGTGAGCTATTTAATGTTTGCAACGCTTGCTTCAGGAGCGGTTGGAAGCTTGATTGGAGGGTACATCTCTGATAAATATGGAAGAAAGCTTGTTATTGTTTCTTCTTTGTTTTTGTCTGCAATATTTTTTTACGGGTTTTTCTATACAGCAGGGATTATATCAATAATATTCCTTGCTCTTGGAGGAATGGCATTACTTTCATCCTTTTCAGTTACTGTTGCTTTTGCTCAGGATATCATACCAGAAAACAAAGCAATGGCATCAGGTATCAGCCTTGGCTTTGCTATAGGCATAGGTGGATTGGCAGTTACACCTCTTGGAAGGCTTGCAGACTTATATGGTATAGGAAGTGCCTTGCATGCAGCATTTATCATACCAATAGTGGCCGGACTTATAGCATTAAATCTAAAGAACGATAAAAAAGCAGTCTAAAAATTAAATTTTCTAGTATAAAATTTCGTATTTTACAAAACATAATGCTGGAAGGAGGGGTATATATGCCTGATAGAACTAAAAACCCTAAGAAAAATAATAGTGAAAACAAGAAAAATGATAGTGGAAGACCGAATGGAAATGCTGATGGCAATGTTAAGGAAAACAAAAGACCTCCAGTATTTGAAAACGACAATGTTTAACCAATAGAATAATAATTTCAAATAGACTGATTTAAGCTTCGTTTATTCGAATTAAATCAGTCTATTTCTCAGTTTTTAATGAATTCAAAAATAATTGAGCTGCGTGACCTATTATCTCATCAACACTGAATTCTTTATTCTCTGGATTAAGTATTTTATCTGTTATTATGAAAGAATATAACAAACCAAAATAGGATCTTGCAGTAAGTTTTGGATTAATGCATTCAATTTTCCCCATTTCGGACAACATCTGAAGATAGCTGGCGAATTTTTCTGCAACCATATTTATCGCATTAACGTACATTGATTTTCCTAATTGAGGAAATCTCAAAGACTCAGAGATTACTATCCTTATGAGATTTAACCTGTCCTCATCTTCAAACACTTCCATAAAGGTGTATCCTATTTTTACTAATACTTCTTCTAAGTTTTGATTTGTGTGTTCTATTATAAGATTATCTAAATTACTTGTCATAGTGGATTCATGAAATAATGCCCTAAAAAGTTCCTCTTTGCTATTAAAATATTGGTATAGAACGGCTTTTGTAAAACCACATTCTGAAGCAATTTTGCTCATTGAAGCAGCACTATATCCATTTTGCCTAAAAACGGACAATGCTGTTTTCAAGATCTTATTTCTTCTTTTACCGAATTCAGGTCTATACTGCTCTAATTCAGGAATATTTAAGCTTTGGAAGAGTTCTTTTTTACCCTTGAAATTTACATATATAGTTCCTACTGAAACTCGCGCTCTATCTGCTATATCAGTAATTTTGGTTTCTTTATATCCCTTTTTAGAAAATACCTCAATTGCAGCATCTGTAATCTTAGTCATATTATCTGATGTTTCCATATATTATTCATCCTTAATAATCATTATTTTCTATTGTGAGTAAGTACTAGTTGCAATATTGTTGTTTATGAAATTCCATATAGCTTCTGCAGAATTTCTTTTCCCATCTATATATTTTATGTTTTTTTGCAATTTCTCAGCATTTTTTTTATATGAAGGGTTATTTTCAATGGCCCTTATTGCGGCCTGTATATTTGATGATTTCCACATGTGAATTGGAATACGTATTCCCCCGCCATTCAATACTACATTGTCTAGATTTATCTGCTGTTCAGGCTGCATAGCTACCCCCACTATAGGTGTACCGCTTGCAAGAGCTGTCTGAATTGTTCCCTGTCCGCCATGGCATACAACTACATCCACCATTGAATTGATAAGAAGTGCGGGAACGAATTTATCTGTAATATGTATTCCCTCTGCATTTCCCGCACATTTTAAGGCCTCACTAAGAGGACATACAGAAGGCGGTGCTAAAATAAGCGTATTCCATTTACGATTTTTTACCGATACGATTGCTTTAACAGCTTCTAATAATTGTTGTTTTGTACCAGAACTGCCCATAGTACAAAAAATCTTCAGTTGGCCTTCATCGTCCTGCAAAACCCTTTTAATTAATGGATCAATATCTACATTAGTATCATTCGGTGAATATAATGGACCTACAATTTGAAAATTATCTGGAATTTTTTTTCCTTTGTAGAATTCATCTAAATCATTAACAATTGTTAAGTCTGCCTCAAGCATGTCAAATAGATTTTTAAGCTTAATTTCCCTAATACCACATATTTCAGCAGCCTTTAAAATGTTAGATTGCTTCATTATTGGTGCCTTTAATTTCAAACTCTTTGGGATTAATTTCATAATAGCACGACGCAGGGTTACAGGTAAATAGGTTAATGGCTTTATTTGATCCGGAACATCCTTCATTAAGAATGATCCATAGAGGTTTTCTTCAAAAGGAATAGGTAAGAAACATATGCCTTTTATTGATTTATCTACTATTCTTCGAGCAATGCTGGCAAATGGCCAAAATCCATGTATTAGCAAATGAGGTTTTAGTTCTTCCAAAGCCTTAACTTGACCCTTAAGCAGCTTTAAAGCAAGTTCCTCGCTTCCTACAAAATTATTAGCACTAGGTTTCAAGTCTGCATAGAAACCAACCCCTTCAAGTCTAGGCTCACATTTGTATATTTGAAATCCATTATTAAGTACTTTATCTTCGAACCTGCCTCCGTAAGATAGAAATATAATTTCTAAATTTATACTTGAAGGACACAAATCTCGAATACCCTTTGCAATTTCTAATGAACGAGTAGCTTCTCCTGCATCTTGAAGCGCAACAGAGATAACTATCTTTAAGGAACCTCTATCATCTTTCATTTCATTTCCTCCAATTAATTATAATGAATATATTCTAACCATATGGTATATTTTCATTATACAACTAATATTGTAAATTTCAATGCTTATTTAATGTTGAAAATAAATTATGTGGGTTTATAGCAAATAGTACGTTTGACTATTTAAATTAGTTATAAAAATATTGATTTTATAACTGATAATGATTATAATTATCATGTAATACAAAATATTCAATATAGTGAGAACATGGAGAAAAAAATGTTTAAAAGTATTTGGAAGTGCCAAGTCAAAAATAAAGATATAATACAATTTGAAGAAAATTTAGAAAATGGTAATCATTTCATTTACCTGTCAGAACTTGAATGTGGAGAATCTGTAAGGGTTGCAAAACTTCAAGGCAGCCATGCACTAATAGGTAAACTTAAGGCAATGGGTATATTTGCAGGAACTATTATTCTAAAGAAGAGTGCTATCCCGGCAAAAGGGCCAATTATAGTTGAAAAAGGTGCTATGCAATTTGCTTTGGGGTATGATATTGCAGAAAAAATTCTCGTTGAACGTTTATAATTTTAAGAGTCTAAAGTTCATGCTAACAAGGAGGTTTTATGAAAAAAGTTGTACTTTCTGGAAATCCCAATGTAGGTAAGAGTCTAGTATTTTCACGTATTACTAGAGTTAGAATTGCTACAGCAAATTATGCCGGAACCACGGTTGAGATGAAGGCTGGTCATTGCAACTATAAAGGCAATGAATACGAAATAATTGATGGTCCGGGCATTTATTCACTAGAGGAGTTTTCAGAAACAGATGAAATCGCAATAAATTTAATAGACAATGCGGACATAATTATTGATGTTATTGATGCAACAAACCTTGAACGTAACCTTAATTTGACTTTACAACTTATAAAAAAGAACAAGCCCATGATATTATGTTTAAATTTGTGGGAAGAAACTATACATAAAGGTATAACAATTGATGTTAAAGAACTTGAAAAACTACTTGGTATTCCAGTCATCACAGTTAGTGCCCTTCGAAGTGAGGGGATTTCAGAACTACTTGCTGCGTTATCCAGGGCTAAGACAAGTAATCTAGTGCTTGACTCTAATGACAATTGGAATTATATTGGTAACATTATAAAGAAAGTACAAAGACTTTCTCATCGCCATCATACACTTCTTGAAAGTATAAGTGATTTAACACTTCACCCTGTTTGGGGTATCGTAATTGCTTGTTTTGTTCTCATATTTACGTTAATAATTGTGAGATTTATAGGCGAAAGTTTGATAAAACAGGTATTTGAACCATTTTATTTTAATATATATAATCCTTTGCTTCAAAGTTTGGTAAGTAATATTCCGTTTTCCACTATTAGAAGTCTTTTGATTGGAAATAGTTTAGATCCATTGCAGTCTTTTGGAATCCTCACAAGTGGTATTTATATAGCACTTGTTTCAGTTTTTCCTTATTTTTTCTCTTTCTATCTTGTTTTCGGTTTTCTTGAGGATTTTGGATATCTTCCTAGACTTGCTGTTGTTCTAGATAAAATGTTTCACAGGCTTGGGCTTCATGGACATTCATCAATACCTGTAATGCTTGGCCTGGGATGTAAAGTGCCAGCATTTATGGCAACTAGGAGTTTGACAAACAGGCATGAAAAAATCCTGACTATTGCTCTAGTTTTTATGAGTGCACCATGCCTTTCACAGAGTGCAATGATTGTATCACTTGGAATGAAATATGGAGTTATTACTGTTTTACTTATTTACATCATTTTAATTGCTTTGGCCTTAGGTATGAACTGGGCTATGAACAGGATATATAAGAAGGAAGATACATCAGAATTTTTTACAGAATTTCCTGATTGCAGGATACCATCATTTAAGCTTATGGCGAATAAGCTATGGGTTAGAATTGAAGATTATTTTGCTGAGGTTCTGCCAATGATTGGGATAGGTGTTTTAGTTATGAATATACTGGATGCCCTCAACGTTTTAAGCTTTATCACAAAAGTAATACAAAAGCCGGCAAATATTTTGCTGGGCCTTCCATCAGAAATTGCCCCTATTATGCTTCTAAATTTTCTGAGAAAAGACGCATCAGTAGCACTGCTTGTACCACTAAATCTTACGGCACATCAATTTGTAGTTGCATGTATCTTTTTAACCCTCTCAACTCCATGTGTTGCATCCTTTTTTACAATGTTTAAGGAGCTGGGGGCTAAGACCTCTCTAAAATTAACATGTTTGATATTTTTGATTGCTTTGGTATCATCTTCTCTAATTCATGCTGTATACATGTTAATATAAAAATGGTTAACGTTAAATAATAAAAGTATAGATTGACTTTCCTATATTGTTGAACATAAAAGAAAAGGTGAACTATTAAACAGGGGGATATTAATGAAAAGAAAGGGTCGTTTAAATATTTATAAAGATCTAAGTTTAGTGATAATTTTAATATTTACTTTATTTTTTTATGGGTGCAGTGATGATAGAGTGGATAATGCATTTAAAACTAATGCATACCAGGTGGCTGGAGAAATTGTAGAGACAAAGCTTACTGATAGAGAAAAGGAAGTACTTCAAGGGTTGGACATAGATAAATATTTTATGTTTGATGCCAATATAAAAGATAAAAACATTAAGTCGATAGACTTTTGGGCTGATTATTATGAAAAAGGAAGTTTTAAAAATAAGTGTTCTGGTATAGGGACTAATATTCAAGCATCACAAGACAAAAATATTAAAATGATTTTTTCAACTCAAAAATCTGTTTCAAACAATTCTGAAGAAAAATGGACATTTTCTGTATTATCTAGTGGAAGTGTTGGCAAAGGAAGCACAAGCATTAAAATTCCCGAGAAGATTCAAGGAATAAATTGGATAAATATTAAAGCAAGTGAAATAGTTATTGGAAGGGAAGTAATTTTAGCAGTTATTGCTGGATCAGAAGGAAATATTGGAACGAGCATTTCTATTGATGCTCTAAATGAAAATGATGAAGCTATTAAAAATCAAGTAAACAAGGAACTTCTAAAAAATGATTGTTTATATATAATTAAATGTAGGTTTAAATAAGTGTACGAGGAGGAATTAAAATGATTCAATGCCCATATTGTGGAAGAGATATGAAAAAAGGGTTTATTGAAGCTGATGGTCGTAACACGGTTTTATGGGTAGAGGAAAATAGAAAAAGAAGCTTTGCATCTAAAATGAACGTCAGTGACTGTATAATTTTAGAGAATGAAACATTTTTTCGTAAAGCTCGCGTTGCATCTAATTATTGTGATAATTGCAATAAAATTATTATTGATGTTAAGAGTAAATATATTCCTAAAAAATAATGGCATTTATTTAGGATGCATTTTCCATATTATAACTATAAGATGAACTAGTTATATCAAGTTAAAATTTCAGGTGCACTTGAAATAATCAGGTGCACCTTGATTATTTGTGTGATAAAATGTTATTTGTCTTGAAAAATAAATTCAAAACATAAAAGTAAAGCAGGTGATATCAAACATGGATATGAAAAAAAGAAATATAGTTATAGCGATAATGGTAGCAATGTTTCTTGGAGCTGTTGAGGGAACTGTTGTAACTACGGCTGTTCCAACAATAGTAAAGGAATTGAATGGTTTTGAATTAATAAGCTGGGTTTTTTCATTATATTTACTAACCTCAGCTATTTCAACGCCTATTTATGGCAAGCTCTCTGACTTGTTTGGAAGAAAAAATATTCTTTGTATAGGTATAATAATTTTCTTAATAGGCAGTTCACTTTGTGGTTTATCAAGAAGCATGCATCAACTAATAGCTTTTCGTGCACTGCAAGGATTAGGGGCTGGAGCAATTTTTACTGTGACTTATACTATTGTAGGAGATGTTTTCGAGCTTTCAGAAAGAGCAAAGGTGCAAGGATGGATAAGTTCCACCTGGGGAATAGCAAGTCTTATTGGCCCATTTTTGGGAGGATTTCTAATAGATTATCTTTCATGGCATTGGATTTTCTTCATAAACATTCCTTTTGGAATATTATCTATAATACTCCTTCAAAGAAATCTTAATGAAAATTTTAAAAAGAAAAAACATAAGATAGACTTTGCTGGAGCTGCAGTTTTAACGATTGCCATTATAGTACTGCTATATGGTTGCTTATTAGGTGGGAAAAACTTTTTTTCTATAATAATAGCTTTAACAGTTACAGCAATGTTAATAATAGTATTTTATCTTATAGAGAAAAAGGTACAAGAACCCATTGTTCCATTTGATATTTTTACAAAAACCAATATTATTGTCAACATAATCAGCTTTTTAGCTTCTGCTGTTTTAATAGCAGTAGATGTTTATATCCCTTTATACATGCAAAATGTTCTGGGATTCGGAGCAACTATTTCCGGACTCACAATGGCGCCTATGTCTGTTGGTTGGATTTTATCTTCAGTTGTGCTTGGAAAAGCTATACCTAAGTATGGTGAAAGAAAAGTTATTGCAATATCATCTCTTATAATAGTAATTAGCTGTATGCTTTTACCTACGTTAAATCTTTCCTCTCCATTAATTTTAATCATAATTTACGTTTTTATAATGGGCTTTGGCTTTGGGGGGAGTTTTACAACGTTGACTATAGTGGTGCAGTCATCCGTGGATTATAGTAAGCGAGGAGCAGCGACAGCTTCCAACTCGCTTGTTCGTACATTAGGTCAGACAATAGGGGTAAGTATTTTTGGAAGTATGTTTAACTTAAGCATAGTTAAATATTTTACTAATTTAGGAATTAAAGGAGTAGATCCAAGTAATTTATATGCTTTATCAGGTATTAATAAGGTTATATCTCTTGAGCAGATAAAGCTTTCGCTAAATTCAGGTCTTCATATGATTTATGCAGCACTAATTTTAATCACAGTAATAAGCTTAGCACTAGCTTTTACCCTACCTAGAGAGTCAACAATCAACTACTAAAATGTTCCGCCTTGATTTTAAAGCAAAGTAAAATAGAAATCCAGCATGTACAATCATGCTGGATTTCTTAATTAGTCACTTTCAGTGGTAGCATAAGTGGTTGAACTGTAATTTGATTCAATTCCATCATCCACATTAGTTACTCGAAAATAAACTTTTGTCTCAGGATCTAAATCGTTTAATACAAAGTAGTTTGTAGTTCTCTTTACCTGGGTGTATTCAGAATCACTGCTTATTCTGTAATAAGCATAATAATAATCTGAACCTGTAACAGTATTCCAATAAAATTCTAAGCTGCTGGAGGATGCAACCTGAGCTCTAACGCCTGTAGGTGCAGCAACGCTTACATTACCTGTTGTGGCAGATACTATAGCGTTATATCCACTTTCTACATCATCTTTTACACTGGTAACCTTAAAGTAAACCTTTGTATTAGTATCAAGATCAGTTAGTGTATAAGAGTTTGTAGTACAATTTATTGCGGTATATCCATCATCACCACTTACCCTGTAGTAGACATAGTAAGAATTGCTTCCTGTAACCTTAGTCCATGTGACAATAATGCTGTTAGAAGATGTAGATTGAGCTTTAACGTCTGTTGGTGCAGAAACAGTATCTGTAGCTTCAGAAACTACTGAACTGTAAATTGATTCAGTTTTGCCCTTCACAGCTGTAACTTTGACATAAATTGTTGTATCAGCGGAGAGTTTTGATAACGTGTAGGAATTTGTAGTTGATTTAACTACAGTATAATCAGTGGAAGTACTTTTCCTGTAGTATACGTTGTAATAATTAGCCCCAATTACGTTATCCCAGGTTAAATTTATTGTACTGCTTGAAGCGGCATTTTCGGCATCTAGCCCTGTTGGTGGGATTACGATCCCTGTAGCGGTAGTAGCATTAACTACTGCACTGTATTTTGACTCCACTCCGCCTCTTGTAGCAGTAATTTTAAAATAAACCTTTGTTTCAGGAGCAATGCCAGTTAAACTAGCTGAATAATTTGAACTCCATTGGTATTTTCGCTTGGTGCTACCACTTGATACAATAGGATTGAAGGTTTTATTATCCAGGCTGTAATACACATAATAATAATCATCACCCTCTGATTTTGTCCATTGAAGGTTTATTGCGGTTGAGGAAGCTGACGTTGCAGTTAAATTTTCGGGAGCCATTGTTGTGTCAGTTTTTCCAGTCCAGGCTCCATCTGCCCCTATAACATAACCGTCAGGAGTGGTTGTACTGACTAGCATTTGGCCGTTACTATCCATATAATACCATTTACCGCTGTAAAGAATCCAGGCGTTTTGTGCTCTGCTGCCGTCATTATTTAAATAATACCATTTTTTGCTTTGAAGTGACCAGCCTAGTTTCATGTTGCCATCTTCTCCCATATAGTACCATTTACCATTATCCGAAAGCCAGCCCTTTACAAAGCTGCCATTGTTACTATACTTCCAGTAAGATCCGGAAACAGTCCAACCGTTAGGGTTTGCTGCAGAAACCGGATTGTGAAAAAAAACTGGAGCACCTAAAGCAATCAAGGTACTTATTAAGATTGATACAAGTTTCTTTTTAAACAATTTATTACCCCCTGTTATAATTCATTACTAAGTTTAATATTCTACATAAATCGGATAATTCCTCTAATTCAATGCGGGGATATGTCCTGCTTAATATTTTTAATGTCAATCTTTATCACAAAAAAATAGAAATAACATATACTAACAATGGTAAACCTTTACATGCAATAAATACTTAATAGAAGGTGTTAGTATGATCGAAGTCAAAAATATCTGCAAAAGTTATTTTCTAGGTAATGAAGAGGTGTATGCTTTAAAAAATGTTACATTTATTGTTGAGTCCGGAGATTTCATTGCAGTAATGGGTCCTTCAGGCTCAGGAAAATCTACGCTAATGCACGTTTTAGGCTGCCTTACTGTACCAGATAGTGGAGAATACAACATAGATGATGTCGATGTTTACCGTGCCACAGATGAAAAGCTAGCAGAAATAAGAAATAAAAAAATCGGCTTCGTATTTCAAAGTTTTAATCTGCTTTCAAAGCTTACAGCTATTGAAAACGTAGAATTACCGCTTATATACAGAGGGCTTAAAAGAAAAGAAATACATGAAAAATCTATACAAGCCTTGGACCTAGTAAATCTTTCAGATAGAATGCATTTCAAACCAAAAGAACTATCCGGTGGTCAACAGCAAAAAGTAGCTATTGCAAGGGCAATTGTTGGAGAGCCAGATATCATATTGGCAGACGAGCCAACTGGTAATTTAGATAGTAAATCCGGAAAAGATATAATGAATATTCTAATACAACTAAACTCACAAGGAAAGACAATAATTGTTATAACCCATGACTTAACAGTGGCTCAATATGCAAAAAGGATAATGAAAATGATAGATGGTGAATTGCACGAGGAGTGAATAAAATATGATATAATATAGGTATAAATAACAAAAAGCTTCACATTGCTTGAAGTGAAAGAGGTAAATATGATTCAAGATATAGAGCCGAAAATTTTTCATAACAACTTTAAAAATAAAAATGCAGAGCCTCAGGATCTGTTCCTATCCTATAAGGGAGATACTGTACTCACAAGAGAAGATAAGGACAAACTATGGTATCCGTCATTTTCTGATTTTGAGGTTAAATACCCGCATCTAAAAGAGGATGCACAGTTTCTTTTTACTATAGATGAAATTAATTACTATCTAACGGGAGAAAAGGGACTTGACACAGTGGAGGGATGGACTTTTGTTAACACCAGCAGATTCAGAACCGAGCCCAAATACTGGCGTTCATTTGCTGGGGCGGTGGGTTGGCAGTTGAACCGCTGGTATGAAAATCATCGTTTCTGCGGCAAATGCGGTAAAACGATGAAACGTTCTGAAAAGGAGCGGATGCTCTATTGTGAAACCTGTGGGCTTCAGACATATCCAACTATCTCTCCTTGCGTTATAGTAGCTGTTCATGATGGAAACCGTCTGCTTTTGACCAAGTATGCAGGGCGTGCATATACTAAATATGCGCTTGTAGCCGGCTTTGCTGAAATAGGGGAGAGCTTGGAGCAGGCTGTTCAAAGAGAAGTGAAAGAGGAAGTAGGACTTAAGGTTAAGAATCTTAAGTTCTACAAGAGTCAGCCTTGGCCCTTTACTGAGACGATGCTTGCAGGCTTTTACGCTGAACTTGACGGAGATGATACCATAACGCTTCAAGAAGACGAATTAGCCTTGGGCGTGTGGATAAATAGAGAGGACATACCGCCTGAGGAACTGAAGATAAGCCTTACAGGAGAGATGATGGAAGCATTCAGAACAGGATCTGTGGAATTATAATTAAAAACTGAAGTATTTATATTTTATACGGTAGGAGGAAGAGTCTAATGATTAGAAAAGCTGTCATTAAGGACATAGATGGAGTGGAACAGATTTATTTAGAAGTACTGGACTATGAATCACAGCATACGGTATACACCAACTGGCAAAAAGGGCTTTATCCCACACGACAAGTGGCACAACGAGCTATTGAAAACGAAACATTATTTGTTTATGAGGAGAACAATGAGATTATAGGTGCTGTTGTACTGAATCAAATTCAACCTGAGGAATATAAAAATATTAACTGGAGCATTGCAGCCTCTCCAGAACAAGTTTTGGTTATTCATACTCTCTGTATTAGTCCTTGTTTTTCAGGCTGTGGCAAAGGTTTCGAATTGATGATATTTGCAGAGCAGCATGCACAACAAATGGGTGCTAACGTGATCCGCTTGGATACTTATGAAGGAAACGTACCAGCTGTGTCTTTCTATAAAAAATTAGGTTACAACTATGCAGGCAGCACTGAATTTCATTTTGAAAAAAAAATTTGGGAAACCTTAAAATGTTTTGAGAAAAGCGTTATTACCGAAACTTAGTGATAGCTGGACATCAGTAAATATTATTAAATTTAAAGTTGATAAATGCTTTGAATTTAATACAAAAGTAAAACATAATTCATTTAAATTGTGGTGAATGCTATCTTTAATTTTTACAATGATCAGATTCAGGTAGCTTAATCTAAGTATTGCTGATTTGAATGAATTACCACTTCATAATTGTTTAAGTCGCATTGTGTGCGGCTTTTTGTTGTTGTGTGCATATCTATCATAATGAAACAATTTATTTAATTTCGTAAATTTGAGCTTGAATATAAAAAAACCGAGCGAATTACAATTTTTTAAAGGAAAAGTAATAAGAACGTTGAATATATTATATAGTTATAAATATTGTTAATTTTGGATTAAAATTATAAACAAGTATTATGGAGGTAATTCAATTGGCACAGCAAATAAAAATCAGGATATTTAATGATGGTATGATACAAGCAGATGTTGAAGGAGTAAAAGGTAAAAAGTGCACTAATTATATCAAAATAATCGAGGATCTTTTGGGAGCAAATGTAATTGATTCTAAATATACGCAGGAATATTATGAGACCGAAGAAATTTTAGAAGAAAAAGTAACCGATTCAAATTTTGCTTCAGTGCATAATGATGCTAATAAAGTAGATAACTCAGGAGAACATATAAAAGAAGTTTCAGAAGCCCATATGGTTGATTCAGAGAACTGTGAAGTTGAGATGGTTAATAATAATGGATAGAGTAGCAATACATGAGGAGCTAATAGCAAAAAGAGGAACACAATGGGAAGAAAAAAATAGTGGATGGACTTTGTTAGCTGGTATTGGTCTGATATATATAGGGTTGAAGATGGCTAAAGCAAAGTGGTTTTTGTATGGGTTCGTTTATACATTAGTACCTATTATATTAATGTTCATTTTTTATAACCAAATTACAAATGATGTTCTGGTACGTAACAAAATAATAGGTGTGTGTATTATTGATTATTTCATAGCTCTCATTCACTGTTTTTATTTAGCACTTGATTATTTAATCTTACTCGATAGTAAAGAAGAAAGGAAGGCAGAAGAGTCTGAGGGTTATACTGAAGAGCCTAGTATTCAGGAATCAAGTAGAAAAGATATGTTAGATATTAACTCATGTAATGAAGATGAACTGGCAGAACTGCCAGGAATAGGACTAATACTTGCCAAGAAGGCAATAAAAATGAGAAGTGAAAAAGGGAGCTTTGCCTCAGTAGATGATTTCATTGAAAAATTAAATATAGCCCCACATTATGCTGAAAAGTTAAGTGAGATTCTATGTTGCGATACTATACAAGAAAATGACAAACCTGAAGCTTTTAAGGTTAAGGGAAGAATGGTGGATTATTGATGGTTGAATTCTATGGTTTCAGGAGGGGAAAAAAATGTCTATAACAAAGCGTGGACTGAAATGGGAAGAAGGCAATTCCTTATGGATTTATTTGAACTTTATACCAATAGTTAGTGGAATAGGAATGTTATATGCAGGTTTAAAAGCCAAGGTCAGTAAGTGGATAGCTTTTGGTGGACTATATTTGGCTTTTACTTGGTCGCTTTTATCGAGTAATGAAGTTGACTCTGATTCAAAGGCACTGATTTATTTATTAATCTATTTAGCGTGTATTATTCATTCTTTTAATATCAGAAATGAATACCTGCAAAGAATGGAGAGGTTAATGGAAGTGAACACGAATAGAGAAAATGAAATAACTAACATAGAAGAAGCCGCTGGTAACTCAATAAATAAGAGCAATGATACTTTAATTAAAGAAATACCTGCAGTAACTAATGTAACATCAAACCTTAAGAAATTTTTAGATATTAATTCATGCACAGAAGAGGAATTGGCAGAACTTCCAGGAATAGGACTAATACTTGCTAAGAAGGCAATAAAAATGAGAAGTGAAAAAGGCTGCTTTGCATCAGTAGATGAATTTATTGAAAAATTAAATATAAATCCACATTATACTGAAAAGTTAGAAGAGATGTTATGTTGTGGTTCTGTACAAGCAAATGAAAAACCAGAAACTGTTAAGGTTAAGGGAAGAATGGTGGATTATTAAAGGTTCGATTTAGCTAAGCTTATTACGGTTTGAGGAGAAATGAAATTTTACTTGGTCACTTTTATCGAGTAATGAAGTAGGTGCTGATTCAAAGGTACTTATTTTTTTATTAATCTATTTTGGGTGTATTATTCATTTTTTTATAACAGAAAAGAATACCTTCTAAGAATGGAGAGGTTAATGGAAGTTAAGACTCATAGAGCAAATGAAATAACTGAGATATAGAAGAAACTGCTGACAACTCTATGAAGAAGTAACGATACTTTAATCAAAGAAATACCTGTAGTAACAAATACAGAAGAGGGACTGGCAGAACTTCCAGGAATAGGACTAATACTAGCGAAAAAGGCAATAAAAATAAGAAATAAAAAAGGAAGCTTTTCATCAGTAGATGAATTCATTGAAAAATTATGTATAGAGCAGTATTATGCAGAAAAGTTAAGTGATATCCTATGTTGCGATACTATACAAGAAAATTACAAACCTGAAGCTTTTAAGGCTAAGGGAAGAATGGTGGATTATTGATGGTTGCATTCTAAGGTTTATGGAGGAATAAAAAATGTCTATAACAAAGCGGGGGTTGAAATGGGAAGTTAGAAATTCCTTATGGATTGTGTGGAGCTTTATCCTGTGTCTTAATGGTGTAGGTATATTTTATGTTGGTACAAAAGTTAAGGTGAAAAAGTGGTGCAATTATGGCGCAATATATCTATCCATAATTTGGGCACCTATTATTATAGCAGTAGTAACAAATCCTTTTATAGAAATTAATATAATAAATGATGAGATAGCTATTGTTTATAAATATATATTTTATATAAGTTGGATCTTAAGCATTATCCATTCATTTGTTATTAGAAAAGAATTTCTGTTTAAATTAGAAAAATTAGAAGATGAAAAGAGAGAACAAACTCAAAGAGATATTAAGGAAAATGATCCTAATAAATCAAATGACATAATTAATATAGAAAAATCAAGGGATATAATAGAAACTAAGAAAGCTGATGTTTTTATGACAGAAACATCTACATTGCCACCTGAAATACCTAATATAAAGAAAATAAGCAAAAAAAGCCTTTTAAACATTAACTTATGCACAGAAGGTGAATTGGCAGAACTTACGGGAGTAGGAATAATACTTGCCAAGAAGGCAGTAAAAATAAGAAGTGAAAAAGGCAGCTTTGCATCAGTAGATGAATTCATTGAAAAATTAAATATAAATCCACATTATGCTAAAAACTTAGAAGAGATGTTATGTTGTGGTTCTGTACAAGCAAATGAAAAACCAGAAACTTTTAAGGTTAATGGAAGAATGGTGGATTATTGATGTTACTTAGAGTACATAGGATACTTTATAAAACGAAAGTAGAAGGACCTGGAACCCGATGCTGTATTTGGGTGCAAGGATGTTCCATACATTGCAAAGGCTGCGGCAATAAAGAAACTTGGTCGTTTGAAGGTGGACAACTTATTGATACTGATAAAATTTACAATATGATTAACTCGAGGAAGGAAATAGAAGGAGTAACATTTCTAGGAGGAGAACCTTTTGAACAAGCCACTGCCTTATATGACTTGGGGTTGAAAGTAAAAAATCTTGGTTTATCTGTAGTGGCATTTACGGGTTATACTTATGATCACATTTTAAAATGTAATCTAAAACCTTGGAATGATTTGTTATCTATAACGGACTTGCTTATAGACGGTCCATTTGAAGAAGATAAGTTCGATCTTTCAAGGCCATGGGTAGGTTCATCCAATCAAAGTTATAGATTCCTAACTACCAGGTATAAGTATTTGGAAAGTAATTTAAGTTCCATCAAAAATAAGGTTGAAATAAGGTTAAACAGCAACGGTACAATATTTATTAATGGAATGGGAGATTTTAGATATATTAAAAAGCAATTTGAGGATTTGGAGGAAATAGATAAATGATTACTGAAAATCAGAACAGTACCGAAAGAACAAAAAAATATTTAGCTAATTTGTTTAAGGCAAGATTTCCATATGTTTATGTGTCCACCTGGGAAGAGGAACGAGCTATGGCTGTTATTAATTCTGTTGCTAAAGATGAAAGCCTTGTCAGGACAGAAAGAGTAGTTTACACCTGGAGTCAAACGGATGGAATGATTAGCGATAAGCAGGGAAAAGGTAAAGAAGAAACTAAGCAGCCTTTAAAAGCATTGGAATTTATAGAAGCATGTGATGAAGCTGCATTATTTATACTGAAAGATTTCCATGTATTCCTTGGGGTACAGGGAAAGAATACTGATTATTCAGTAGTTAGAAAAATAAGAGACTTAATACCTACCCTTAAATCATGTGCAAAACCTAAAAGTGTAGTGTTCTTGTCTCCATATTTAGTATTGCCTAGCGAACTTCAAAAGGATATAACGGTTTTGGATTTTGATCTTCCAACTGTTGACGAAATAAGAGGCTTACTGGATGAAATGATATATGTAAATGAACAAGGTGGAAGAATCAAGATAAATTTAAGTGAATTAGAAAAGGAAAGATTATGTAAAGCCTCGTTAGGATTAACTATTCAAGAAGCAGAAAATGCTTTCGCAAGGGCAATGGCCCAGGATGGGAAAATGGACATTGAGGATATTGATATAATTTTTGAAGAAAAATGTCAGGTGATTAAGAAAACAGGAATTCTTCAATTTGAAAAGAATGACTTAAATATGAGCGAAGTAGGTGGACTTGAAAATATAAAAAGGTGGCTGACTAAAAGAAATAGGTCCTGGCTTGATTCAGCAAAGAAATATAATCTTCCTGCACCCAAAGGCGTGCTTATAACTGGAGTCCCAGGCTGCGGAAAGAGTTTAACAGCAAAGGCAATAGGGGCAATGTGGCAGCTGCCGATTTTAAGACTGGATATGGGAAAGATTTTTAGCGGTATTGTAGGAAGCTCAGAAGAAAATATGAGAAATGCAATAAAGACAGCAGAAGCTGTGGCCCCGTCCATACTCTGGATAGATGAGATAGAAAAAGGGTTCAGCGGAACGAATTCATCTGGAGACAGTGGAACTTCATCAAGGATTTTTGGAACCTTTCTTACTTGGATGCAGGAAAAAACAAAACCTGTATTTGTGGTGGCTACAGCTAATAACATAAGCAATCTCCCTTCAGAGTTCTTAAGAAAAGGGAGATTTGATGAGATATTTTTTGTGGATTTACCTACTAATAATGAGAGAAAAGATATTTTTAAACTTCATCTTAAGAAAAGACTTATAAATCAGGAAGTTTCTCAGAAGATAAATGTTGGAGATGGATTATTAACAAGACTATCAGACCTAACAGAAGGTTTCGCTGGAGCTGAAATTGAACATATAGTTACTGCTGCATTATTCGAAGCATTTTCAGAAGACAGACCTTTGGAGGTTAGTGATTTTGAAAAGGTCATAAAGGATACTGTTCCTCTTTCGGTAACACAATCAGAACAAATTATTGGTATTAGAGAGTGGGCGAATGTAAGGGCAGTAGCAGCAACTGCTAAGGAAGACAGAAGTGAGTATGTAGCTAAAAATCAGCAAGAAATAGGAGATAGAAAAGCTTCTGATACTTTTGTAGAGGATGATGAGATAAAAAAAGCTAGAGGCGGAAGAACCGTAGATTTTTAATGGGGGTGAGTATATGTCAGTATCACTTGCAATGATACCGGTAGTATTAATAGTAAGAGCAGCAATGGGAAAAGACAAATTTGATGAATGGGTAAAATCAACAGAGCTGAATATGCCAACAAACTTTAAGGATAGAGCTGAACTTGCAGCAACTGTAAAGAAGGCTGGCTATGATTTAATGACGTACGGGACTCTTTTAAAGACCCATGTTGGCAGTAAAAAAGAATTTTTCTTCTGGGAAGAAGTAAATGGGGTGTGGACAGCTGTATTTTCAAAATATGATTCACAGGAAATGATTAAAAGCTTTATAGCAGATATTGAAAAATGTGCTGATAGGAAGGTTGTATACTGCTCAGTTAATGATATTGCAAACAACTATGGAAAAGCAAGAACAGCAGATGAAATAGAAATATCAATAGATTCAAATACTGAGATTTTCCCAACTAACTTTGCAGATAAAGCATTGCTTTTAAAGACACTTCAAGGGTATGGTGTTAATGGTGAAGAACTTGAAAATGAGGATATTCAATGCAAAATAGAAAATTATATATTAAATTTTCATAAGATGGGGGATTCCAATTATGCTTTAGAGGTTAAAGGCGAAACTACCTTAAATAGCTTATATAAACATTTGACCACTATAGATGAGGAATATAAGCACAATGTTCAGGAATACACCTATAAAAGAGTTGTTGAAAAAATAAGCCAAAGTGATATGAGCATAAAAAATGAAGAAGTTATGGAGGATAACTCTATAGTTTTAACTATCAATATAGGAGGCTAAGTTGTGGAAGTTGATTTAGATTTAATTGGTGATATCTGTATGAGTTATTCTGACTCTGATTTATATAAAGTATATTTGGGTGGAGACATCCCTGACAAAATAATGGTTAATGCAGAGGATGAATTTCCGTTAACTAACATGGAATATGTTTACATGATTTATGACAGTTCCACCTTTGGAAACGGAAAAACTGGTATAGCAATCTGTGATAATGGAGTTTTTTATAAAAATGATAAATTAAATAAACCTTGTTATAAGCATTTTTCATGGGAAGAGTTTTCTACTGTAGATATTTATTTAGAAGGTTCAAAAATATTTTTTGGAAATGAATATTATGTTTATCTTCCAACAGTAATAGAAACCAGAGAAGCTATTGAAGAGTTGTTAATAACAATTCAGCAGTCATTATTTGGGAAAGTATGGGATATATCATTTGGACCTCTGAACAACACTGAAATTCAAAAGATGATCCTTCAAAAGATTTTCGATCCACAAACTGTATTTGCACGGAAAAAAGGTACGGATGAATGGGAATTATTTAATGATATACCAGAGCTTAAAGCTTTAGTAGATGGACTAACAAATAATACAATTCAACAGCCTCAGATTTCAGCTTCAACAAAAACCAAAGAATTTGGAGCTAGTAAAAAAGTTGACATAAACACTTGCAAGGCTGATGACCTTTTATCAATTGATTGTATGGATATGCAGAGAATAAATTGTTTAATGGAGAAAAGGGAAAGCGGAAAGAAATTCTATACTGTGGAGGAAGTTGCAGAATTATTAGAACTAAAGTCCCATGAGGTTGAAGAATTAAAGGATAAGCTTGAATTTAATTCGTCCAAGATACTAAATGGTGTAAGGAGAATAGAATTTTAATAATGCATATTTCTAGATTTAGGGGGCTAAGTTGTGGAGGTTAATTTAAAGTCAATTGGTGCTATATGTAGGAAGTATACTAATTTAGATTTATATAAAGTATATTTAGGTCGTAATATCCCTTATAAAATGAATTCAAATGCAGTTAGATGGTTTCCGTTAACTAACGCAAAATTCATTTATTTACTTTATGACAGTTCTACTTTTGGAAATGGTAAAACAGGGATTGCAATATGTGATAATGGAGTATTTTATAAAAATGATCCATTAAATCAACCTTGGTATAAGCATTTTTCATGGGAAGAGTTTTCAGCTTTGAATATTTATATAAAGGATTCAAACATATTCTTTGGAAATGAGTATTATGTTTACTTTCCTACAGTAATGACAACTGTAGAAGCTATGGCAAAGCTGTTAAAAGAAATTCAACAGTCATTGCTTAATGGTGGAAAATATAATGAAAACTTTGAACAATCACAGGGTGAAGGAGCTTCAAATGGTGATAAGTTATGGAGGATAGTACTTGGACCTATGGGGAGTCCCCAAATAGAAAAATTATTACTTGGAAACTTTTTTGATCCAAATGTGGCGCTAGTTGAATATGGCGACGGTGATTGGCGGACATATAATACTATACCAGAACTTAAAGCTTTGGCGGAAGGGTTAAACAACAAGACTGACCAATCCACTGTGGAAGATAATCATAATGACAATAAAAAATCTGAAGCAAGTAAGAAAATTGATATAAATACATGCAAGGTTGATGACCTATTATCAATTGATTGTATGGATATGCAGAGAATAAATTGTTTAATGGAGAAAAGACGAAGTGGTAATAAGTTTTATGCTTTAGAAGATGTTGCAGAATTATTAGATTTAAAGCCTCATGAGGTTGAAGAACTAAAGGATAAGATTGAATTTAATTTGTCCAAGATGCTAAATGGAGTAAGGAGAATAGAATTTTAATATTAAGGAGGCAAATTATGTATGTTGATTTAGATTCAATTAAAGATATAATTGGGAGCTATGCTGATTTAGATGTAAATAGATTATATTTTGGCAGCGATATCCCTCAAGAAATACTAATAACTGCTCAGGAAAAATTTCCCATAACCAATACAGAAAGAGCTTATATGTTTTATGACAGTTCAACAGATGAGGACGGTGAAACTGGTATAGCAATATGTGACAATGGAGTATTTTATAAAAATGACAAATTAAATAAGCCTTGTTATAGACATTTTTTATGGGAAGAGTTTTATAGTTTGGATATCTTTATCAAGGAATCAAATATATTTTTGGGGAGTAAATATTATGTGCATATTTCAACGGCTAAGGAAACCATGGAAGCCATTGAAGCGTTGTTAAAGGAAATACAACAGTCATTGCTGGAAGATGTAGAATATGATGAAGATTTGGAAGAAACAGATGGAGATAGGCTATGGAGAATAATACTTGAACCTATGAATAGCCCTCAAATTGAAAAATTATTAAATTCAAGTTTCTTTGATCCGGAATATGCTCTAGTTCAATATGGTGAGGATGATTTGCGTCCATATAATTCTATACCAGAACTTAAAGCTTTAACAAAAGGGTTAAACAAAAAAAGAGACCAATTCACTTTAGCATATGACAATAATAAATATGAGGAAAACAAGAAAATCAATATAAATACTTGTAAAGCTGAAGACCTATTATCAATTGCTTGTATGGATATGCAGAGAATAAATTGTTTGATGGAGAAAAGACGAAGTGGTAATAAGTTTTATACTTTAGATGATATTGCAGAATTATTAGATTTAAAGCCTCATGAGGTTGAAGAACTAAAAGATAAGATTGAAATTAATATGTCTAGTGTAAGGAGAATAGAATTTTAATAATAGATATTTTTAGGAGGCTGGGTGTGGAGGTTAACTTTGATACGGTTAAAAAGATCATTAAGAATTATGTTGCTTTAGATTTATATAAAGTATATTTTGGCGGTAATATTCCTCAAGAAATAATGATAAATGCTCAAATAAATTTCCCTTTAACTAATGCAAAAAAAGCTTTATTACTATATGACAGCTCAACATTTGGAAATGGAAAAACAGGAATAGCAATATGTGATAACGGAGTGTTTTATAAAAATGATAAATTTAGCGAACCTTGCTACAAGCATTTTTCATGGGAAGAATTTTCAAGTGTAAATATTTATATGAAAGGTTCGAACATATACTTTGATAATGAATATTATGTTTACTTTCCTACTGTAATAACAACTGTAGAAGCTATCACAAAACTATTAAAGGCCATTCAAAAGTCATTATTGAATGGTGGAAAATACATTGAAGAATTGGAACAGACTAAGGAAGAAAAAGTCCCAGAGGAGGGTAAAGTGTGGAAAGTAGTACTTGGACCTATGGACAAAGCTGAAATTGAAAAATTGTTGCTAGAAAAATTTTTGAATCCAGAAACAGCTACTGCCTGGAAAAAGGGAATGGATGCATGGATGGTATTTAATGATATACCAGAACTTAAAGCTGTATCTGAAGGGCTGAGCAATAATAATCAGCAAGCTGCAGCAAAAAATCCTGCTGGCAATAATGTAACTGAAGTAAATAAAAAAATCGATATAAACACATGCCAGGCGGATGATCTATTATCCATTGATTGTATGGATATGCATAGAATAAATTATTTAATAGAGAAAAGACAAAGTGGTAAGAAGTTTTACACTTTGGAAGATGTTGCGGAATTATTAGATTTAAAACCTCATGAGGTTGAAGAATTGAAGGACAAAATTGTTTTTAACTTGTCCAGAGTGGTAAATGGAGTAAGGCGAATAGAATTTTAATTATACTTATTTATAAATCTTGGGGGTAGGTAATGGAGGTTAATTTAGATTTAATTGCAGATATCTGCAAGAAGTATACTGATTTAAATTTACATAAAGTATATTTAGGCTGCGATGTCTCTAGTGAAATGATTTTAAATGCTGTTCAAGGGTTTCCATTAACTAACGCAAAAACAATGTATTTGCTTTATGACAGTTCAACCTTTGGAACAAGTAATAGCGGAATTGCGATATGTGATAATGGAGTATTTTACAAAAATAATATATTTAATAGACCATGCTATAAATATTTTCCATGGGAAGAGTTTTCAGGTTTTAACATTTATATAAATGGCTCAAACATATTCTTTGGAAATGAATATCATGTTCACTTTCCTACAGCAATTACAACTGTAAAAGCTATGGAAAAACTTTTCAAAGAAATTCAGCAGTCATTGCAATATGAAGGTGAAAAAGACAAAAACGAAGAAGAAACTGCGCCTATTGATAAAAACCAGAAGATATCGAAAAATGAAAATATATGGCACCTTGCAATTGATGGGAAGCAGTATGGTCCAATGGATATCTTTGAAATTAGAAGAAGGATAATTGATAGGTTCTTTATTCCCGAACGTACTTTTGTATGGAAACAAGGAATGGAGAATTGGGAATTATTTAATAATATATCAGAACTTAGAGGTATAAAAGAAGAGTTAAATAAGAGTACAATTAAACAGCATGTTGTGTCAAATTTTAATAAGTCCACAAAAATTGGAGCTAAGAAAAAAATAGACATAAACACATGTCAGTTTGATGATCTTTTATCGATTGATTGTATTGATTTGAATAGAGCAAATTATATATTTGAAAAAAGACAAAATGGTAAGAAATTTTACGCTGTAAAAGATATTGAAGAATTACTAAAATTAAAACCTCATGAAGTTGAAGAACTCAAGGGGAAGGTTGAATTTAATTTATCTAGAATGCTAAAGGGAGTAAGAAGAGTGGAATTCTAATTTCATGAAGTAAATAATAAGCTGAAAAGAGGATGTAATATGTCTATAACAAAAAAAGGAGTTAAATGGGAATTAAAGAATTCCATTTGGATTTTATGGAGTTTTATATTATTTTTTAATGGCATAGGAATGTTCTATGCTGGTATAAAAGTAAAAGTGAAAAGATGGCACCGATATGGATTAATATACATAGCTATAATGTGGATATCTTTCTTTATGGTAGGAAAAGAACAAAGTTATTTTAGTTATGCTATGACTTTGCTATTTAGTATTAGTTATCCAGTATGTATTGTACATACCATTTTAATAAGGAGTGAGTATCTCCTTAAGCTGGAAGAATTAGAAGACAATGAAACCCAACAAACTGAGGCGGATGTTTTAAGAAAAAAAATAATTGGATCTTCATCAACAATTAATAAAGATAATATACCACCAGAAAAACTTAAAATACCCCCAATACCTAAAATGGTGGATATACCTAAAATTGAAGAAGAGCGGGGGGCTATTGATATTAATTCCTGTAATGAATCTGAATTAGCAGATTTGCCAGGAGTGGGACTTATACTTGCAAAGAAAGCGCTTAAATTAAGAAATGATAATAATGGATTTACTTCAGTAGATGAATTTATACAAAAATTAAGCATTAAACCACATTATGCAGAAAAGTTAAAAGTAAAGATATGTTGCCTTACTACAAAAAATATCAAATATGAAACTGCAAAAATTAGAGGAAGAGAAGAAAAGCCATCCAGGCCTAAACATCTTAGTGGCAGTTCATTTCATTCAACAGATTCTATTATATATGATATACAGAATTTGAATAACAGTGAGCTTTTTCCTAATACATGCTTTGATATAGCAAACGATGGAATAGCTATTGACAATGGTGACGATATTAATAGCGATGACTATGATAATAACGATGACAAAAGCTATTACGATGAAGATTGTACTGACACTGAAGATACTAATGACGATGATGGCAATTGGGACAGTAGTGATAGTGATTAGATAAAAACTCTAAACGAATAGACGAGATTCATCAATTGATTGTATTGATTTGCAGGGTGCAAATTATTTAATTGGAAAAAGAAAGTGGCAAGAAATTAATCGGGACTATAATACGCAAAATATTTTACAATGTCATAAGGGCTGTATCAGTCTAGAAAACTGGAATGGCTCTTTTCCTTTTGAAAATCTCTGCTGGGAAGATTAATTTTTAAGTGCTTTAAGCACTTTATAGATATCATCTATATCCTCAATACTCAATTCATCAAAACTATCTAATTTGGATTCTATGTTTTCAATGGTTGTATGCCTATAGCCTGTACAATCAGTTTTTCTTAAAAAATAAGTTGCTATTGTTCCGGTAAGCATACTTAAAAAACCTATGCCAACAAGCATGAGCAGTCCAGCTAATATTCTTCCAATAGGAGTAACAGGTGATATATCACCGTAACCTACTGTTGTTATTGTAACAAAACTCCACCATAGGGCATTTTCAATCGTTATTCCTTCTGCAAGATGTATTCCCACAGTACCAATTAATAAAGTGCACAAAGTTATCAAGATAACATAGTTAAAATTGTTTGTTTTTAAAAATTTATCTATGTGGTTTCTAAACTTAAGTACTAATACAATAGATCTAAGTACTTTTAAGAGTTTGGCTAATTTAGCTAATCTTAATACTCGAGTAGTTTGAAATACCGAATTAAATGGAATAATGGAAATTAAATCAACAATATTATTCTTAAAAAATTCCTTTTTATTTTTTGATAGGAAAAATCTAATAAAATAATCAATAGTAAATATAACCAATACTGAATTATCAATTATATCAAACATGGACAATGTGTTTTGAGGTAAATTATAAGATAACTCAACTATTAAAATGAATAGAGTTAGCAAAGCTAATAAGGCTATTACAATTTGATAAAAATCAATAAGCTTCTCTAATCTTTTCATATTCATATAAACATCCCCAATTTAAACATATTTTACTATTAAATTATATACTTATTGTGATATTAATTTCAAGTTATTGCTATATTCTCTACTAAAATGGGTTGGTACGGGTATTAATCAAATAATAAGGGTATCGATGATTACTGTGGTTATGCGAAGGTAGATAGTTTCTTCTAGCTTAAATAATCGTTTTTTAAATTTATGTTTAGAAGGAAATATAATATTAATATTGAATATATTACTAAGTATAATAAATATTTCTAAATTTAGGAGGGTAAGTTGTGGAGGTTAATTTAAATTTAATTATTGATATTTGTAAAAGTTATTCTGAGTTCGATTTGTTTAGAGTATATACACTGGATAATATTCCTGAGAAAAAACTAAAAAATGCAATTGAAAACTTTCCTTTAACTAATGCAAATAGTGTTCTTATGCTTCTTGATAGTAGTGCTTTTGGAAGTGGTAATACAGGAATTGCAGTATGTGACAATGGCTTCTTTTATAAAAATGCTAAGTCCTATATACCTAGTTACAAGTATTTTTCATGGGAAGAGTTTTCTAGTGTAAATGTTTATTTGAAAGGCTCTAATTTATTTTTTGGTAATGATTATTATGCATTTCTACCTGTGGCATCAAAAGTAAGAAAAGCAATGGAAGAGTTACTAAAAAAGATACAGCAGTCATTACTTTTTGAAGGCAATCAAGATAAAAATAAAGAAGAGATTGCACCTTTAGATAAAAACCCAAAAATATCAAGTAAGGATAATGTATGGTTTCTTGCAATTGATAAAAAACAGTATGGTCCTATGGGTACTTTTGAAATTGAAAAAATGATAATTGATAAGTTCTTTAATCCAGAACTTACTTTTGCATGGAGGCAAGGAATGGATAATTGGGAGTTATTTAGTAATGTACCAGAGTTTAGAACTATAATAGAAGGGTTAAATAAAAATACTATTAAACCGCCGCCAATGCCTAAATTCTATAAGCCTAATTCATTTCATTCTAGAGGTTCTGTAATACATGATATACAGAACTTAGATGACAGTGTGTTTTTTTCTAATACATGCACTGATACAGAAAACAATAGAATATTCATTGATGATGGTGACGATAGTAATAACGATGACAATAGTTATGACGATGATGACAGTTGTGACAGTGATGATAGTGATTAGATAGAAACTGATGAAGATATTCATTATAATGTAGAAAATTATGAGTTTGAAGTTAACGGCGAATAACTCAATTCTTTTACTGTTAACATAGGAGGATAAATTGTGGAGGTAAATTTAGATTTAGTTATTGATATTTGTAAAAGTTATATTGAGGTTGGTTTATATAGAGTATATATATTGGATAATATTTCAGGGAAAAAACTACAAAATGTTGTTGAAAATTTCCCTTTAACTGGAGTAAAAAGTGTTATTATGTTTCAAGATACTACTGTGTTTGGAAGTTTCAAAACAGGAATTGCAGTATGTGATAATGGCATATTTTGCAAGAACGATAAGTTATATATACCTAGTTATAGGTATTTTACATGGAAAGAGTTTTCTATTGTAAATATTCATTTGGAAGACCATAATTTATTTTTGGGTAATGATTATTATGCATTTCTACCATCACCATTGAAAGATAGAAAAGTTATGGAAGAATTACTAAAAAAAATTCAGCAGGCATTGCTTTATGAAGGCAATCAAGTTAAAAATAAAGAAGAAATTAGATCTTTGGATAAAAATCAGAAAATATCTAGTAAGGATAATGCATGGTTCCTTGCAATTGATCAAAAACAGTATGGTCCTATGGGTATCTCTGAAATTGAAAAAATGATAATTGATAAGTTCTTCAATCCAGAACATACTTTTGCATGGAAGCAAGGAATGGATAATTGGGAGTTGTTTAATAATGTACCAGAATTTAGAGTTATAGTGAAAGGGTTAAATAAAAATACAATTCAACCACCGCCAATACCTGATTTTAGTAATGCTAAAATACCACTGATTAGTGAGAAGATAGATATAAACAATTGTAAAATTGAGGAACTTTTAAAAATTGATTGTATTGACTTAAAAAGAGCAAATTATTTTATAGAAATAAGACAAAAGGGAAAGAAATTTTACACTGTGGAAGATATAGGGAATGTATTGGATTTAAAACCTCATGAGGTTGAACAACTTAAAAATAAAATTATTTTTAAGTTGTCTAAAACTTTAAATGGTGTAAGAAGAATAGATTTCTAATATTTTGGCAGCCAATAATCCTTATTAATATATAAGAATTAAAGATAATTATTAAAAAAAATTGGTGAATTTTAAAGAATATTCTTCGCCTCCACCTATGCCCCCGATAATACAGTGTTGTATTATCGGGGGCTTTTCCATTTGGGTTTATTAGAAATAGACTATTTGATAAAGGATTCTACAGGATGTAAAGAGGTAATAAATATAATATCTAAGTAAGTAATATCCTGCAGGTTTAAATAGAGGAAGAGAAATAGTATAATTATAATATCTAAAGTTTCTATAATGCTAAACACGAGGGAGAAATTAATATGAAATACAAAATATTCATTGTAGAAGATGATTTATCATTAAGTAATCTGTTGCAAGAATATATAAACAAATATGGTTTTGAGGTAAGAGCGGCAGAGAATTTTGAAGATGTAATGGGAGAATTTAATGAATACAATCCTAATTTAGTGTTACTAGATGTTAACTTGCCTAAATTTGATGGATATTATTGGTGTAGAAAGATAAGACAGCAATCAAAAATTCCAATAATATTTATATCTGCAAGAGATAGTGGAATGGATCAAGTAATGGCTTTAGAAAGCGGGGCTGATGATTATATAACAAAACCATTTTACTATGATGTGGCTATTGCTAAAATAAAAAGTCAAATAAGAAGAGCCTTTGGAGATTACGCAGCTAAAGGAGAGGAACGAACTGTTGAACTTGAAGGACTTAAGTTCTATCCGGAAAGATCAGAGATAGAATTTAAAGGTGAAAGATTAATAATAACTAAAAGAGAAGGTATACTGCTTGAGTGTCTTATGGAAAAGTTCCCTAAGGTTGTTGGCAGAGATTTGCTTTTGGAGAAAATATGGGATGATCTAGAGTTCGTTGAGGAAAATACTTTAAGTGTGAATATTAGCAGAGTGCGAAAGAGACTTCAGGTTCTTGGGGTAGACAATGGGATAGAAACTATAAGAGGAGCAGGTTATAGATTAAATAAAACCTGGTAAAAGGATATAATATGAAATTGTTTTTAAAGGATAATAAAGGGTACATCTTTACATATTTTTTTAGTTTAGCTCTTACCTTGATATATTCAAATCTTAAAGGATTTATAGGAACAAGCGAGATAATTTATATATTTGCGTTTAATACATTCATTCTAATATGTTTTTTAACTATTAGATACTATCAAAATAGGCAATTGTATCGATTGCTAAAGCGCGGATTCTCTGATTTAAATGAGGTCTTTTTAGAACTTGGCAGTGGAGAATTAAGCCAAAATATTTCCAACATATTAAAGGAATTACATAGTTTATATGAAGCAGAAATTCAAAAAACTAAAAAACTTCATAATGAGCATTTAAGATTTATTAATCAGTGGGTGCATCAAATGAAAACGCCGCTTTCAGTAATACAACTGCAGCTTCAAGAGCATGAAGGGGAGACAATATATGATAACATGCAGGAAGAAGTGAATAAGCTAAATGAAGGCCTAAAAATGGCAATGTATTTTGCAAGATTGGATTCCTTCCAAAAAGATTTTTTAGTAGAAAAGATTTCTTTAAAGAAACTGATTAGGGACACAGTGAATGAAGAAAAAAAGATTTTTATAAAAAGCAGAATAATTCCTAGAATTGAAATCAATGAAAGTATTGAAGTTTATAGTGATTCTAAGTGGTTAAGGTTTGTATTAGGACAAATAATTATTAATGGGGCAAAATACTCAAGAGGTAAAGGCAGAGAATTGACAATTAAAACTCAAGAATATGAAAAGGAAATTAAATTAAGTATCCTTGATGAAGGAATAGGGATTCCTGCTAAAGATATAAAAAGGGTATTCGATCCTTTCTTTACAGGAGAAAATGGACGTAAATATGGTGAATCTACCGGCATGGGTTTATATATTACTAAAGAGGTGTGCAAAAACTTAGGACATGAAGTAGATATAGAATCCACAGTTAATGAAGGTACAAAGGTTACAATAAAATTCGAAAGACTGATGTGATTAATAGCAAATGGATAGTATAACTATTTATTTGCTATTTTTATTTAAGAATAAAACCTTACATGTATGTCACAATTCTGTAAGTATTGAAGATAGCACCTTATTAATTATTATTGTAAGCTATATACAGTACAATAATAGTTTTAAGGAGTGATATGGTATGGATATAATATTTATATTAAAAGCCATTATAATAGCTATAGTAGAAGGGCTAACTGAATTTATTCCAGTATCGTCTACAGGGCACATGATATTAGTTGGGTGGGCTATTGGTTTTAAAGGAGAATTTGCCAATATGTTTGAAGTTGTAATTCAGCTAGGAGCAATAATGGCGGTTGTAGTTTTGTATTGGAAGAAGCTTATTGATAGTATAATGGAGTTCTTTAGGTATATATTTACCAGAGGTAAAGAAGGAGAAACAGGCTTTAGATTTGGGGTAAATGTTATTGCAGCTTCTATTCCAATGGGGATTGCAGGGGTATTATTTTATGATAAGATAAAAGCAAAGTTTTTGCCAGAAGCTGTTATAGCTGGGTTTATCGTTGGAGGGGTATTATTAATAATACTAGAAAATATCTATAGAAAAAAGGACCATAGAGTAGTGAATATTGACAAGATAACACCTTTGCAGGCAATTATCGTTGGTTCATTGCAGCTTCTTGCTGTTTGGCCAGGAATGTCAAGAAGTGCATCTACAATTATGGGTGGTTGGATTGCAGGTTTATCAACATCAATAGCAGCAGAGTTTTCATTTTTTATAGCAATTCCAGCAATGCTTGGGTCATCGATCAAGGATTTATTTGAATTTAATTATTCTATTATGACACCCACATTATGGGTCTCATTAATTGTAGGGTTTATTGTGGCTTTCTTAGTGGCTTTAATTGTAATGAAAAAGTTTGTTGATTATCTAAAAAAGAAGCCATTGAAGGTATTTGCGATATATAGAATAGCAGCAGGTATTTTACTTGGAATATTAGTACTAACTAAGGTTATAACTTTAACATAATAGAGGTGGATAGAGGATGGAAATTTTAGAGGTAAGTAATTTAAGAAAGGTATATGGCAATAAGATATTATTCAACGCTTTGGATAATATAAGTTTTACTATAGAAGAAGGTGAATTTGTAGGTATTATGGGACCATCAGGAAGTGGTAAGACAACCCTATTGAATATGATATCAACAGTAGATAAGCCGACCTCAGGAGAAATAAGAATAAGAGATAAAAATCCTTTGAAGCTTAAGGGCGAGGAACTTGCCTTATTTAGAAGGAGAGAACTAGGCTTTGTGTTTCAAGATTTCAATTTATTGGATACCTTAACAGTTGGTGAAAATATAGTGCTTCCGCTTACCTTAGATGGGGCAGCAGTCGAGATTCAAGATGATGAACTTAATAGAATATCAAAAATCCTTGGAATAGAGGATTTGATAAACAAGAGAACCTTTGAAATATCTGGGGGGCAAGCTCAAAGGACAGCTATTGCAAGGGCATTAGTACATAACCCAACTTTACTACTTGCAGATGAGCCGACTGGTAACTTGGATTCCAAAGCAGCTAAAACTGTAATGAGATTATTTGAAAAAATAAACCTAGAGGAAAAGGTAACTACTATCATGGTAACTCATGATCCTTTATCAGCCAGCTATTGCAGCAGAATTTTATTTATCAAAGATGGGTCTATTTATAACGAAATTTATAAGGGAGACAGCAGACAGCAATTTTACCAAGAAATTATTGATGTGTTAGCGTTGCTTGGAGGTGGAAACTAATGAATTTCAGAGAGTTTGCCGCTAAAAATGTGCAGAGAAATACAAAAGCGTATTTTGCCTATTTTTTAAGCAGTACTATATCGGCAGCTTTATTATTTTCTTTTACCATGATTATATTTCATCCAAGTTTTAATGTAAGTATACTCCCTGAATACTTGAAAAATTCACTATATATGACAACGATAATTGCATATTTATTTTTATGTCTCTTTGTATTTTATTCTATAAGTGTTTTTCTAAAAAGCAGGTACAGAGAATTTGGCATACTTTATATTTTAGGTTCTTCGAAAAGTCAGGTACAGAAAATGATACGCATTGAAAATATGATCATAAGTTCATCATCAGCAATAACAGGTATATTGCTGGGATTGATTTTTTCTAAAATTCTTTTAGCTGTTAGCGGGAAGCTTTTGGGCTACAATGCATTGGGATTTTATATTCCGGTTAAAGCTGTGATATTTACCTTAAGTGCTTTTGTAATTATAGGAATAGTAATTTCAGCATTTTGCTCATTCATTATAAAGGAAGATAAAGTTTTAAGCTTGCTTAAAGGAACAAAGATACCAAGACCTGAACCAAAAGCTTCAGTTATTCTTTCAAGCATATGTGTAGTTTTATTGACAGTAGGATATTATCTATCAATTACATGCAGTCAAGATACATTACCCTATAGAATAATACCTGTAACAACGATGGTTGTTGCAGCCACCTATTTATTATTTTCTCAATTAAGTGTTTTTATAATTAAGCTGCTAAAGAGAAACAGAAGCTTATATATGAATAGAACTAATATTTTATGGGTATCAAACCTGCTATATAGAATAAAAGATAATACAAGAATGTTTTTTTTAATTACTATAACTTCAACTGTTGCTCTTTCTGCAATAGGATCGGTATATGCTTATTGGAGAGATAAAGAAGATCAGATAAACATAAATTTTCCGCAAGCCTTTTTTTATTCCGATACTTATAAAAATAAACCTAAAGTTGATTTAAAAGTTGATTTTATGGAAAATTCTTTGAAAAATCAAGGGATAGAGTATACTAAGCTCAGTGAGGAAATAAAGTTTCTTGTTCCTAGTGGTTATGAAGAAAAGGTAGTTTTAATGAAAGAAGAAACTTATAAAAAATTATCATCAACACTATTTTTAAATTCTATTTCTTTTAATGAAAATCAAACAATACTAGCTGCTCCTTCAAATGAAAGTGAAAGAAAAGATGTTATTCTAGATAATATAGAGCTACAGGTTGTTGGAAAGAGTAATAAAAGAGTTATTCCAACTTTTTATGGTGATGTGTATGTAGTTAAAGATGATGCATATGAAAAGATAAACGGGGTTAAATGTTACTTTGCAGCTTTAAATGTAAATAATTATGAGGATACATTGAATATATCTAATAATTATTATAGCAACTTTGGGAATGATGAGGGAGATAAAATTTACAACAATTTTTTGAAAGCTCATATATTAGAAAGTACCAAAATTGCTTATGGTGTAATTTTGTTTAGTGTAATTTTTATTGGACTAATCTTCTTTGTAACAACAGGTAGTTTTTTGTATAACAAGTGTTACATGGATGTTATTGAAGATAAAAAGAAATATAAGCAGTTAAATAAAATTGGATTAACCTATGCAGAGATAAAGAAGGTATTAAATATTGAGATAGGGGTATTATTCTTGCTTCCTTATATAATTTCTGTAATACATTTTACCTTTGCCATTAGTTCATTGAAATATGCATTCGATATTAAAATAACTTTACCAGCCTTACAGGTGATAGGAATTACATTGATTGCTCAAATTATATATTTCTTTATTATAAGAAAAAACTATTTATTAGAAATAAGAAAAAGCTTGATATTATAAACAATACTGAATGTGCACTTATTACTAGTTTTTCATATTATAAATTATGATTATTTATTTTTAATCATAAAGGAGCTGACTAAAAAGTGAGTGAAACTAGTGATAATAAAATGGAATTCGAAAAAGAAGACAAAGAGGATATGAAAGCTAGAAGTTTTTTAGTTGTAAATGAATCTAAACTTGGTTTATCTATACCAGAAGGTGAAACTCCAGCACAAATTAAAAAAATCTATAATTTTAAACGATGTGCTAAGGGTAAAGGGCAGACTATAGCTATTGTTAGTGCTTTTCATTATCCAACTGCGCTGCATGATCTAAATGTGTTTAGCAAGGAATTTGGGTTACCTTTGGAAGATAGTGCTAATCCATTATCAGCAACAAATAAATACTTTCAAATTGTTTATGCAAGAGGAACTCAACCGCCGATAGATGAAGGCTGGGCCTTAGAATCTGCTTTAGATATAGAGTGGGCACACGCTATGGCACCAAAGGCAAAGATAGTACTTGTAGAGTCTGCTAATAACACTTATGCCGAACTTTTTCAAGCAGTTGATGTGGCCGTAGCATATGGCGCTGATGTGGTTTCTATGAGCTGGGGAGGCGGAGAATTTTCAGGTGAAACATCCTGGGATAACCATTTTCAGCCTGAATGGGTCACATTTGTAGCAGGTTCAGGAGATGTGGGTGGTCAGACAATATTTCCATCAGTTTCTCAGTATGTTCTATCAGTTGGAGGAACAAAAATAAATAGAGATAGTTCAGGGGAGTTTGTTAATGAAACTGGCTGGATAAATGGTGGAGGCGGACCAAGCATATTTGTACCAATGCCTGCTTGGCAAAAGACTTTTGGATTGGAGGAAATTTCTGGTGCATATCGTTCTACGCCGGATGTTGCTTTTAATGCAGACCCTGCTTCAGGAGTAAGTATTTATACCACCACACCTTATAGTGGATTTTGTGGATGGGGGGTAGTAGGAGGTACTAGTCTTGGAGCGCCAAGCCTAGCTGGAATTATTGCTTGTATAAATGGACACTGTATTAAACCTAGGTTGACCAGAATTATTGGACACCGTATTAAACATATGAAGAATGCCAGTAAGCTTTTTTACCGGGTTGCTGGTAAAACCTCATATAAAAATCGATACAACTGTTTTCGTGATATAACATCAGGTACAACTGGGACCTATTCTGCAGGAAAGGGATATGACTTTGTGACTGGATTGGGAACACCTAATATAAGAAATTTAGTCAGAGTGCTTAGCTCTATGAGGGGATATAAGTAAATAATTGGGTGGCTTAACAGAGAGTTAAAATAATCTGTTAAGTCACTTTTTTCTTAAATGTCGATTTAATTATAGAAGATTTTTCAAATTGTCTATGCAAATCGCTTGTGTAATATATTACACATATGATATAATAAAATATGTTGATTGTATGATATTTCATATAGTAAAATACATTTTTAGATATCGATATCAAACTTTAACTAAATATTGCAATCAATGTAATCGGTTTAATCTTTGTTATTTTGGAAGAAACAAGTAAAATATTATTTTCTGGAGGGGTACAAAATGGAATTAAATTTAAACAAAATTAAAGAAGCACAGCAAAACATTAAAGGAGTTGTAAGAAGAACTCCGCTTTTCTTTACAGATACATTTTCAGATAAATGCGGCTGTAAGATTTACTTAAAGTGTGAAAATAAGCAAAAAACGGGAGCATTCAAATTAAGGGGAGCATATAACAAGCTTGTTTGTCTTACAGAAGAAGAAAAAAGTAAAGGGGTTATCGCTTCTTCTGCAGGAAATCATGCTCAAGGAGTTGCGTATGCAGCTACAGCCTTTGGAGTTAAATCCACTATAGTTATGCCAGTAACTGCACCTCAGGCGAAGGTACAGGCTACAAGAGGCTATGGAGCTGATGTAGTTCAAGCAGGACAGGTATACGATGAATGTTACGCTAAAGCTGTGGAAATACAAAAGGAAACAGGAGCTACATTTCTTCACCCATTCAATGATATAGATGTAATGGCAGGACAGGGAACAATAGGACTTGAGATATTGGAAGACCTGCCACAAGCTGATGTGGTTTTAGTTCCTATTGGTGGAGGCGGACTTATTTCAGGTATAGCAACTGCATTAAAATCAATAAAGCCTGAAATAAGAGTAATTGGAGTTCAGCCGGAGATCATTGCATCCACAAAAGCATCTTTGGAAAAAGGAGAAATAGTAACACTTCCAGGAGCGAAATCCTTAGCAGATGGAATATCTGTAAGTACTCCAGGGGATGAATGCTTTAAATATATAAAACAATATGTTGATGAAGTGGTAACTGTAACAGAAAATGAAATAGCTTTTTCAATGTTTAACTTAATGGAAAGAGGTAAATTAGTTACTGAAGGAGCAGGGGCTACACCACTTGCAGCTCTCTTAGCAGGAAAGGTTACCGGTTTAAGCGGCAAGAATGTTGTAGCATTAGTCAGCGGAGGAAACGTGGATATAGCTACAGCAGCAAAAATAATTGAAAGAGAACTTGTTTTGCAAAGCAGAAGAATAAGATTTACTATAGAACTTGCAGATAAGGTTGGTCAGCTCGGAACTCTTATTTCAGATATAAGCAGTTTAGGCGGAAATGTAGTTACTGCCAGACAAGACAGCAACTGGAATGAAAAAGGATTGGAATATGCAAATGTAAACTTTGAAGTAACTGCAGAATCACCTGAGCATGGGAAACATATAATTGAAGAATTAATTTCAAAAGGATACTTTGTAACAACAAAATAGGATTTGTTCCAAACAAGATTAATACATAAAAAATCCTCCCGAATTAATACTAATTTAAATATTAACCCAGGAGGATTTTTTTGTAATCCATCTCGAAATGCAATAACTTTAAATGTTATTATAATAAATAATAGTATGTAAAGTACATAATTCTGTAGACTTGTTTATATATTCATGAGCTTTATCGGCAAGGAACTTTATTGAATCTCCTTCTATAAGTTTATAGCTAGTACCTTGGATGGTCAATTCAAATTCACCTTTGCTGACATAAATATATTCTTCAACATCCTTGTCATGGGGTTCAGAACAATGGACACATCCACTTTCAAGGTCTACAATCAGAACTTCAAATTTTTTATTAGAATTAAATGGGAAAGCAGCAAAGACACGGTATTTAGAATTGTTTTCTGTCATAGGTGTTAAATCGTTCTTCTTAATTATGACTAATTCATCAGGTTTTGCTTCGAGTAAGGAGGTGGAAGAAATATGAAGACCATTTGCAATTTTCCACAAAGTAGAAATGGATGGATTTGTTTCACCACGCTCTATTTGACCAAGCATACCTTTGCTAACGCCAGTCATTTCAGCAACTTTATCAAGACTATAGCCTTTGCTTTTTCTAAATGTATTAAGATTATTTCCTATAATTATATTAATATTTTCCAAAGTGATCTCCTCTTATTCATGTAATATTAAATATACTGAATGATTATTATATCATAAATTTGAGACAATCTCAATAAGTTAGACATGTGTTTGGACAGGCTTAGAATTAATCCAAGCAGATTTTTTTATTTTTAAATAAATCTCTTGTATAATATATTACACGTATGGTATAATCACCTATGTCAAATGTGTAATATATTATACGTTTAACATAACAAGGTACACAAAATGATATCGATATCAAACCTCTACGAAATATCTCAATAATTAAGTCATTAGATTTTGATAAGCAAAAAAAATGAACCCAAACTTAATTATGAGTTTCGTGGGAAAAACAAAGTATATTATTTACAGAAGGAGATTTAATTATGAGCGAAGCAGCAAAAAAAGTAAATACTACTGCTGATGGCGGATTGCAGAAGACTATAGGTTTTGTACCTGCACTTGCAATCGTTATCGGTATGGTTATTGGATCAGGGGTTTTCTTTAAGCCACATGCAGTATTCACTGCTACAGGAGCTCCAGGACTTGGAATGATGGCATGGGTATTAGGTGGAATAATATCTATTGCTGGAGGACTCACAGCAGCAGAAGTAGCAGCAGCTATTCCCAAAACAGGTGGAATGATAGCTTATTTGGAGGAAACATACGGAGCACTCTGGGGATACCTTTTGGGATGGACTCAGACTGTAATATATTTTCCAGCTACTATTGCAGCACTTGCAATAATATTTTCAACTCAGGTACTTTCTTTAATGGGTTTATCAGATGGAATGTTACTTCCAATAGCAATAATAACTATTATATTTTTGGTAATAATGAACTCATTAGGTTCAAAAACAGGCGGAGCAATTCAGACTATTGCGACAGTAGGTAAATTAATACCTCTTATAGCAATAATCATAATGGGATTAATAAATGGCGGCGGCGGTACAGCAAGACTTGTACCTATGACAGCTTTAAATCATCCAATTCTCACAAGCTTAGGTTCAGCATTGATTGCAACAATGTTTGCATATGACGGATGGATAAATGTTGGAGCTATAGCAGGAGAAATGAAGAATCCTGGAAAGGATCTTCCTAGAGCAATAATAGGTGGACTTTCAATAGTTATGGCAATATACCTTTTAATAAACGTTGCGTACTTGTTTGTACTTCCTGCATCAACACTAGCAGCTACAGCAACACCTGCAGCAGACGTTGCAAAGATATTATTCGGAGCAAATGGTGGTAAGATTATAACTGTAGGTATACTTGTATCAATATTTGGTGCATTAAACGGCTATATAATGACAGGAATGAGAATTCCTTATGCTATGGCAACAGAAAACAGAATACCATTTAGCAATGTATTTTCAAAATTAAGCCCTAAGTTCAATACTCCAATAAACTGCGGAATATTGATAACAGTTATCTCAATATTAATGACATTCACAGGAAAATTTGACCTGTTAACAGACTTAGCAATGTTTGTAATTTGGATATTCTATACAATGACATTTATTGCTGTGTTTGTACTTAGAAAGAGCCAGCCGGATTTAGTGAGACCATATAAGGTTCCATTATATCCAGTAATCCCTCTTGTTGCTATATTAGGTGGAGCGTATATAGTTATAAACACTATATTTACTCAGCCAATGAATGCAGGAGTGGGTATTGTGTTGACATTAATAGGATTACCTATATACTTTGCAAGAAAAAAATAAGTAAAAGCGTGCTTCCAGAAGAGGGAGCACGCTTTCTTATTTTAGAAACAGTATTAATTTGAACTTTTATGAAGAATTGTTTATCATAATAGTAAAGGCAGAATAACTGCAAGTTTGATGCGTCTTATGTAAAACTTGATTGAGAAAGGGAGCTGGAAGATGAAATTATTAGCATTACTTGGAAGCCCAAGAAAGGAAGGAAATACATCTTTTTTATTAGATGAATACCTAAAGGGTATAAAGGAATCCAACAAAGATGTAGAAGTCACTAAAGTTTATCTTCATGGAAAAAATATTCATTATTGTAATGGCTGCAATGTTTGTCGAACCGTTACTATTGGCGAGTGTGTAATAAAAGATGACATGCAGGAACTTTATAAAAAATTCAACGAGTCAAAATTGATAATCTTTGCAACTCCTATTTACTGGTGGGGCATTTCTTCACAATTAAAGACATTCTTGGATAGAACTAATGCTTTTGATGTCCAAGGAGGAAAATATTTCAAGGATAAAATGATATCTGTTCTTATGACATATGAATTAAACCTTCCTAACAAAGGTCCTGAACTAATTAAGACCAGCTTTCAGGAAATATGCAAATACACAAAGATGAATTTACTTGATGTGTATGGTGCATGTACAAGCAATTATTCACATATCAAGGAGGACACTTTAGTACTTAAAGAGGTATTTGAAATGGGTTTGAGAATTCTATTATAAAAAAGTTGCTACAATTATTCTTTTAAAGTTAAATATAGTAGGATAAATCTAATAATTATAACTTGAGGGGGACAAACATATGAAAAAGTATGAGCTGGTGCTATTTGATATAGACGGGACGCTGCTTGATTTTGAAAAAGCAGAAAGAGTGGGGATGAAAGAGACTTTGACTAGGTTCGGGCTTAGAAATGATGATGAAGTCATTGACTCTTATAATGAAATCAATATATTTTACTGGGAAATATATGAAAGAGGCGAAATCTCCCTGGACAATCTATTGGTTAAAAGACATGAGGCTTTGTTTGAAAGATATGGATTCAAGCAGGATGCAGCGAAGTTTAACGATTACTATGAGAGTTGTTTGAAAAACTGTGGTTATCTGGCTCCGCATGCTTTGGATGTATTGGATTATGTAAAATCAAAATCCTGCAAAATGGCAATTATAACAAATGGAATATATGAAACTCAAACAAATCGTATAACCCTTTCAAGCCTTAATCAATATTTTCAGCATGTTTATATATCAGAAAAAATAGGCTACAGCAAACCACAGAAAGAAATTTTTGAATATATATTCAAGGATATTGGCAGGGATATTAAGAAAGAAAATGTATTAATTATTGGAGATTCCCTCACATCGGATATTAAGGGCGGAAATAATTTTGGAATAGACACCTGCTGGATAAACCCAAAAAAACTTGAAAACAACCTCGATATTAAGGCGGATTATGAGGTCCAAAGCCTACTGCAGCTTAAGGAAATTATAGCTTAAAACTAAATATAAGTTCCTTAATTGAAAATCGAAATGCAACCCTTTCATTTCAAATTGAGTTATCTTCTTAAATTAAATATATATATCCAGGAGGTTGCATCCTGGTTTACAAAAAGATTGGTGATAAGCCAGTCTTTTTATTTTCAAGTTTTGTAAAGTCATATATCCTAGAACTTTTGGCGGTAGAAATGAGGATATATGTCTAAATTTTTTACTTATGAAGAAAGACTTGAATTACAGAAGTTTCTGAAAGAAAGTCTTTCCTTAAACCAAGATTGTCTTTCGATTCGCTGATAACATATAAAACTTAACATTAAAAAGATAAAATTTAACGATTAACATTAATTTTACATTGACAAACGTAAAACAATATGATATTTTAGAGTTATAAAAATGATTTAGGGATAATATGTGAAAAGATAAATTTTATTATAATGGCAAAGGAGATTATTTATTATGAAAACATCAAAATCAATTACGGACAGAATCAAGTCCATGAGCAAAGTGCTTTCTATTATATTAAAGATCGCACGTATTGTATGTTATGTAGGTATCGGGATTTCAGTTTCCAGTATTATTTATGCAATGCTTTTTGGAAATACTGAGCTTTTAGTTTTAAACGGTAATGTTATCTTGCACAGTCCGTTTGCCGATTCCAGTATTTCTAATTTAGCCATTAAGCAGTTAATTAAGATTGTAGTTGCGGGAATCATTGTCATGGCATTAATGGCAAATTTATTCCGCCAGGCGGAAGATATCTTTATAGATATACGTATTGATAGCTCACCGTTTGAAATGAAACATGTAAATCGAATTAAACGTGTGGCAGTTCTGTATCTTATTATTTCATTGATTAATTTTGAAACTTCGGCTGCTTCAATTATGATCAGTGTAAATCTTGTAGGTATAGTGGGATCTTTAATGTTTTGGTGTATTGCACTTATATTTGAATATGGATGTGCCTTACAAAAAGAGTCTGATGAAACACTTTAAGGAGGCATAAAGTATGGGAATTATATTAAGATTAGATAGAGTTATGGCTGATCGTAAAATGAGTTTAAATGAGTTAAGTGAAAAAGTTGGGGTAAGTAATGTAAATTTGTCAAAGATAAAAACCGGGAAAATAAGCGCTATTCGATTTTCTACATTGGAAGCAATTTGTGAAGTACTGGATTGTCAGCCTGGTGATATTTTGGAATATAAGCGAAATGATAAATAGTCAAAGTGGTACTATAAGAGAAAATTCTTAAATATAAGCACAATAAATGCAGGAATATACTCAATTGTGTAGAATTACTAAATAAATGTAATAAATTTAAATTCTAGTAGTTAACATTATAAGTATATGTTTAAGTTAGTAAAATAAAAATAATTAATATATGGAGGTAATTAAAATGCAGTATATAGTTAAAGGTTATGATGGTACTGATGAAAAGGCAATGGAAAGAAGGCTGGCATCAAGAGGGGAACATTTGAAATCCGTAGAAAGCAGGTTCCAGGCCGGAGAGTTTCTTTACGGTGCAGCACTTTTGGATGATGAAGGCAAAATGATTGGCTCAATGATGGTGGTGGAATACACGTCAAGAAGAGAACTGGACAATTGGTTGAAGGTCGAACCTTATGTAGTTGGTGATGTTTGGCAGAAAATTGACATACAACCATGCAGCGTAGCACCGCTCTTTATGAAGCTTTATAATAAATAGAAACAAGGATTTAGTAGAATTTATTATTTCTTTTAAAAATATCGTATTTTATTATAATAAAGAAAGATAATGTGGTAATAAAACCACGTTATTTTTTTTAATAAAAATATATCGTTGACAAATATATCATCGAATGATATATTTGATATATCGACAGATGAGTGATTGGAGGGTGATAGCTTGGATAGGAATATACCATTAACAGAAGCACTGTTTTATATATTGATGGTAACAAAAAAGCCAAATCATGGATATGGAATTATTCAGCAGGTCAAGGAAATAACTGATGGCAGATTAAATATAGGTCCTGGAACACTTTACGGTGCAATCAATTCTATGCTGGAAAAAGGCTGGATTAAGCTTTACAGTGAGGAAAAAGAATCACGCAAGAAAAAGGAATATTTGATTACTGAGGTTGGAAAAATAATTTTTCAAAATGAAGTGAAACGTTTGGAAGAATTAGTTAATAATTCGAAGAGAATGGAATGATGGTAGGGGGTAAATAAATGTTAAAATTCAGATTTTATTATGATAAAGATGAAGAAGAAATTTGGTTAAAAGAGATGGCACAGGAAGGGTGGGCATTTAAAAAATTCTTTCTCGGTTTTTATACCTTTGAAGCATGTACTCCAGGTGAATACAATTATCAGATTGATTTATTGGATAACTGGAAAGGTGACAAAGAAGACTTTGCTTCTTTCATGAAGGAAAACGGTGTGGAAGTGATTTCACAATGGTATCGCTGGGTATATTTACAGAAGAAAATGGATGATGGACCTTTTGAAATGTATACTGATGCTGCATCTAAAATTGACCAGTATAAACGCATTAAAGGATTTTTTCTAGTAGCATTAATTTTGGAAACGGTCTGCTTATGCTTTGAAATATATGAAACAGTTATAACAGGAAAAGGGCTCTTTGTTTGTTTTGATATTATTTTGGGAATTTTAGTATTGATATTCTTACGTATGGTTTGGAAGTGCAAATGGAAAATAGAACAGCTGAGTGGGAATGACTACTAACTTTTTTGATGAAGAGCATGTATCAAATGGTTTATAAAGTTTTATGTTGAAACTTTGAGAGCTTACTACGTAGGCTCTTTTGTTATTATGTAGATTATAAGGGAATTTTTTAAAAGAGGTTTTAGAAATATATTATATTTTTTTATTCTAATTGTTAAATAAAGCATTGATTGCAATAGATACAAAGTACTAATGTTATAAATCAGTTAAAGTTGATGATACATTTCGTTTTCATATTTTGGACTTTAATGGTAAAATATTATATAAATAATTTTTAATTATGAAGCGGAATTAGGAACTTATAAGTCTAATTATAATAAGAAGGTTTTTTGTACCTGAGAACCGCTTGGCTGAGGGGGAAATATCTTAAAAGGTATTGGTTTATATATGGAAGAAGAAATAAAACGGCTGATGGATATCTATGGAAATGATGTATTAAGAATTGCTTATCTCTATTTAAAAGACAGGTATCTGGCAGAGGATGCTTATCAAGAAGTATTTATAAAAGTGTATAAAAATTTTAATAAGTTTAGAGGAGACTGCAGTGAAAAAACCTGGATTATGAGTATTACAATGAATACCTGTAAAGATATGCTGAGGATTTCATGGTTTAAAAAGGTTCTTATGTTTAAGGATGTGGAAGATGATTTATCATTAAAAACTTACGAAAATGTGGATGACAGCATTATCATTAAAGTTCAACATGAGGAATTGTTAAAAGAAATTATGAATTTGCCAAGTAAATATAAAGAACTTTTAATCCTATATTATTATGAGGAATTCTCTACTGTAGATATAAGCAGGATATTAAAAATACCGGAAGGCACTATACGCAGCAGACTTTTTCGTGCTAGGGAAATGTTGAAATCAAATATAGATGGGAAGATTGAATATGAGGGATAACATGGAAAATTTCAGAGAAATAACTGACATAGTCCTTAAGGACATATATGTTTCTGATGAATTAAAAAGAAAAACCATAGAAAAATGCACTGATAAAACATCCTTTAAAATAAATCCAGCAATTTGTTCAACTGTTTCCGCTGCTGTATTAATAATTGCTTTTGGATTATGTAACTACTTTTTTCATAATCCCAATATTGCTGTAAATAATCAAACAAGAAATGAATACAGGACTTCTGTGAATAATGATAATTCAAAGCCTCCAATAATAGTTGCAGAAAATAAACCTAATGCAGAAGATAAAAGCAACATAAAAACTTTAGATAAAGGTACTGGTACTGAAAATAATGATAATGCTGTACAAAGCTCAAATAATTCAACAGGTTCTTCTGACAACACTGTACAAAATGATATTGATGACAGCCAGCATATGTCTACTGCTTCAAATCAGGAACAAGCATTAACTGCTACATCAAAGCCATTAGATCTTCCAGATGCTGAAAAATATTTCGGAAGCAGTGTTTTGATTCCAAAATATATGCCTGAAGGCTTCTGCCTTACAAACATATCTATACCGAGTGCTAAATTAAAGTGCATTAAATTGAGCTATAACTCAAGAACTGCTTATTTTGAAATATTACAAAACAAAAATTTGTCTAATTTAAACGGTGATAAGACAATATCCATTGGAAATAATAAAGTTTATGTAAATTATACAAAAGATGAAGACTCAAATATTAAGACTACTACACTTACCTGGATAACGAACAGTATACAATATTCTCTATCTGGCAACTTACCAGAAGGTTTCTTGATAAATATTGCAAAATATTTAAATTAGTGAAGCGCAAATGGATTTTTATGCGTCTAATTAATTGAAAATATTATTTTAGGAGGATACTTAACTAATGGTAAAAAAAATTTCAACACTTATATATATAACATTATTAACTTTAGGAGTTGTTTTTACCCCAGTCTCAGCAAAGGCTGAAGCTTCAAATGAATCCATAGCCTGCAATAGGACTGAATTCAGCATAGTATCTAATGACAAAGCTCCAGAAGTTTTAAACGAAGAAATAAATTTTTACAAAGGAAGTGAAGGCTTTCTTTATTATATAGATAATAATTCGGGTGATTTATATGTTGCAGTTTTAATTGGCGAAAAACCTACCCCGAGTTATAGTGTGAAAGTAAATTATGTGGATGATGTAGAGGGACGGGCATGCATATCTGTGGACGAAACTTATCCTGACGAATATACTATACTTCCCCAAGTTGTAACCTATCCCTATACTATTATAAAAGCTGAATTACCGGCCTATAAAATATGCGTTAAAAATTCTTTCGGAAAGGTTTACAATTATTTAGGTGGTAACGAAGCTGTTCCAATTATAGGGGTTTCTGGAACCATTGGTAGCTTACAGAATATATATACGGACAATGATTATATATTTTTAGAAATTCTTGACTCAAATAGAGAGTCGCGGTTATTTTATGTAAGTAATAGTGATGAATGGAAAAACAAAATCGGAAATTTGAAATTAAATACTGCTGTAAGTGTAAGGTTTGCATTAGGAACCCCTAAAAAATACAATGGAATATACGCATTTCCTTTAAGTGAAATAAATACACCTGTTGATAAAGATTCTCTTACAAATAACAATTGGGAAAATTTAAGTTCATATTCAAATGTACTTCCCGACAAAAAATGGACAATACCCTTTAACCAAGACCTTAAAGGGTACACTGTAAAAAGTTCAGATATATATATAACAGATAGCGAAGGGAATATAATTCCCACAGTATTAACTTTATCTGAGGATAATAGATCAATAACGCTCCTGCCTTATAAGAACTATAGGCTTGGAGACAAATATTGGTTATTTATTACAAATGATTTGTATAATAAAAGTCCATCATTAAAAGGCTATAGAATGAAGTTTCAAATTACAGAAAGCGTTGATGTAAAGCATCAGTAATAAACTATATAAGATGTTTAAAACCACTGATTAAGAAGAGTAAGCTTTGTTACAGTCACTTACAGGGAGTTGTGGATGGTGAAACCGCAATAGTGGAGTCATAGCTGAATGGACTTAAGAGGGCAGGACGAAAAACAATTGAAAAACAATTGTTAAGTAGCACCTGACGGGATCTTCGCCCGTTATAAAGGAAGTGCATATTATTATGTATGCAGAAGAAGTGGATGCTTTATTGCATCAATTTGAGTGGTACCGCAGAAGTATAGGCTTTTGTCTCAGTTTAATCTGATACAAAAGCCTTTTTTTATTTAAAAGCTATTGTAATCAATTAAAATGCAAAGGGGAGATATTTATGCTGGGGACTTTATCAAATGTAGGAGCTATTTTAGCCGGAAGTTTATTTGGTTTCATATTAAAGGGAGGAATACCTAAAAAAATACAAGATACTATAATGAAAGGTTTGGCACTATCCATACTGCTTATCGGTATTTCAGGCTCAATTAAGGTTAATAACATAGTCCTTGTAATAATATCCATAGTCTTAGGTTCTGGTATTGGTGAGTTTATTGACATTGACTGCTTTATGAACAGCTTAGGAGACATTGTGGAAAAAAGGATGAATGGAATAGGAGGACAAATTTCCCAGGCATTTGTAACCGCAAGCCTTCTTTCGTGTGTAGGCGCAATGTCCATTGTTGGTGCTATGAACAGTGGACTGAAAGGTGATTATTCATTACTGTTTGCAAAATCAATCCTTGATTTTGTATTTTCATTAATCTTAACCTCATCTCTGGGAATTGGTGTAATGTTTTCAGCTGTATCAGTTTTTTTATATCAGGGCAGCATAACGCTTTTAGCAGTTGTCCTTAAGGGATTATTGATTGAAGCCGTAATAACTGATATGAGTGCTGTTGGCAGCCTCTTAATAATCGCATCCGGATTCAACCTTCTCGGCTTAAACAAAATTAAAGTTGCTAACTTAATCCCGGCTATGTTCATACCTATTTTTTATCAATTAATTTTAAACATTATAAATTAAAAAATTTACCATATGTAAGGTTGACTTGACATAAAAATAAAATAATGCTATATTAAAATTGTAAGGTTAACATTACAGGAGTGATAAATGATGAAAAACAAATTAAAACAGTTTAGAGAATCTTTGGGGCTGACTCAAGAACAATTAGGCGAGCTTGTAGGTGTATCAAGACAAGCAATTAACTCCATTGAAACAGAAAAGTTTGAACCATCCATATGGTTGGCTTATGATATTGCTAAAGCATTCCAATGTACAATAGAAGAGGTTTTTATTTTTGAAGAAAGTGAAAGAAAATCAAGAGCAGATCAAAGTAGAGGTGTAGTTTAAATGGCATTAAGACAAATTAGGATATTTGATGATGAAATTTTGAGAAAAAAGAGTAAGGAAGTTGAATTTGTTGATGATAAAATAAGACAAATATTAAATGATATGGCAGATACTATGTATAATACAGAAAATGGTGGAGGATTAGCTGGACCACAAGTAGGCATATTAAAGAAATTAGTTGTGCTAGACATGGGACAAGGACTTATAAAATTAGTAAATCCGAAAATAATTTATCAAGAAGGAACTCAAGAAGTTATAGAAGGGTGTTTAAGTATTCCTAATAAAATTGGAAAGTTAATAAGACCTGCTAAAGTAACAGTAGAAGCATTGAATGAAAATGGAGATGAAGTTATATTAACAGGTACTGGAGATTTAGCCAAATGTTTCTGTCATGAAATAGACCATTTAGAAGGCATTCTATTTACTGATTTAGTTATGGAATACATAAGTTAACATTATTTGAATTAAAACACTTTGACAATTCATCAGAAAATTTTTCGATAAATATTATTAAATCCATAAATTATTGAAGCGCATATGTAGTTTAATGCGTCTAATTTATTGAAAACACTTTTTAGATCCATTTATAGGGGTTTCCAGGACCTTAGGCATACGGGTAATGGATTATATATTTTCAGGAATTATGGATACTAATAGGGAGTTTCAGTTATCTTATGTAAGTAATAGTGATAAATAGAAAAACAAAATTTGGCATTTAAAGGCTGCTTAAAGTGAAAGGTTTGCTTGGAAACCCCTGAAAAATATCATTGAATATATGCATAATAAATTAATTACAAAGTTTCTCTATCTATACATTAGGTAGAGAAACTTTTTTTATGTACAATATGCATAAAAATGCAATTAATCACATTAAATTTCCAGCTTTTCACTAAAAATTTCTTAATCATGGGATGGTACAATATGGTGTTAATCCCAGTAAAACAGCCATTCGTCACGATTGAAAATACTGAAGAAATGATATAAAATTAAATGGAATAATAAAAAAGGGGGAACTTGAACTACATGAATATGCATAAAAAAACAAAGAACTTATTGATTATTTTTACAGTATTCTTCATTGTATTGGCGGGAAATGCAGTGGCTGGAAGAACTATTGCAACTGCTGCTTCAGCTAAAAACGGCTGGGTTCAATCAAATGGAATCTGGTACTATTATCAAGGCGGGTCAATGGTTAAAAACGGCTGGGCAAAGGATTCGCACGGTTGGTGTTTTTTAAATGCTATAGACGGTTCCTGGGTACAGGAGGGATGGGCCAAGGATTCAAAGGGCTGGGGATATATTCAAAAAGGCTACTGGGTTGAGCATGAAGCATGGGTAAGGGATTCACGGGGCTGGTGCTATATGGGCAGCGACGGCTACTGGGTTGACCACGCTTATTACGTATACGACAGACAGGGAATATGCATCATTGGAAGTGACGGTTACTGGACAGAAGGAAGGCTTCCAGCAGGATCGGACATGCCAGTTGCATATATCAAGTTGAACAAAATAAGTGCTAGTATTTACATTGGAAATACTGACACACTGATAGCTTCAGCTCAGCCATATAACGCAGTAAACAAAACCATTACTTGGACTTCTTCCAATCCTTCTGTTGCAACTGTTGACAACAAAGGTAAGGTTACTGCTGTGGCTGTAGGAACTGCAGTGGTGACTGCTTCAAACAGCGATGGAAGCGTAAGTGCTAAGTGTTCATATACTGTTGAAGAATGGCCTACACTGACAGTAGATCAGGTTGCAGAAAATGGCAGTTCGATAATCAGTATTTTGGCATACAACAGCGGCTCACTGCTTGCTCCTCAAATTGATGGTGCTGCTGTTCCATTACCTTATGCAATCGGCAGCGGGACAGTGGTTTCAGCAGATGGAAAAGTTTTAACAAGCTACCACCTTATAGAAGGCGCATCTGCCGTAGTTGCAGTAACAGAAGATGGAAAAGCATATCAAATTGATGGAGTTTTAGGATATGACAAGTCAAAGGATATTGCAGTGCTTAAACTGAAGGATGCAGCTAATCTCCCAGCATCTATTATAGGAGATTCTGATGTGCTTAGGGCAGGAGATCAAATAGTAGCCCTGGGACATTCAACCCAATCAGAAGTAATGACCACAAATATTGCTGAAGGTAGTGTTTCAGGAATCGGTGCAAGCGTGACAACACTCAGAACTGGAACAGATATTAAAATAACATCACAAATAGATCCAGGATATGCAGGAGGAGGCCTTTACAGTATGAAGGGCAAACTCATAGGTGTAAACTACGCAGTTAGTGGAGGCAGCTACTTTGCAATTCCAGTAAATGAGTTTAAGTCATTAATAGATACAGCAACACTTACTCCATTTAGTGAGTTGTACAAACTATACAAGGCTGATGTTCCGGCTGTAAGTGAAATAAAGAACGTAAATAGGTATACTCAAACCATCAATTTTCAACCATTTTTTTACTTGAAATCTAGAGAAATTTTGCTTAACATTAACCAAATATACACCGGAGATGAAGCTAAAGCTATAGTTCATAGCGAAAGTACTTTAAACAGCGAACCGGGTTCGGATCAACAATGGATTGTTATGAACATATCAATGACTAATAATGATCAGAGTGGAATAAATCTCATGCCGGATGAAGTATTGCTGGATAATTACTTCATGCAGGACGGTACGCCACTCCCTGTACTTGAGGTTGCTGCTTTTGAGGGAGAAAGATCAGGACATAATATTACAGATGTTTCTTTGGTTTCAGGTAAGTCAGATACATTTTGGTTTGGTATTTTAGTTAACAAAACACAGGATACACCAATTCTAAGGATTGGCACTGGGTATGATCCGGACACTCTATTACCAACATACTCCTGGTATTCAATTAAATAATGTTTATCATAGTTCGAAATTCATAGTAATTTAATGTAAAAAAGTTTCTCTATCTTAATATATAAGTAGAGAAACTTTTTTACGTTGTGACAGCATTATTGATAGATATAATGAGGCGCTGCCTGGATACATCAACTAGTATTTTCCAATAAATAATATACGCACAAAAAAAATTCTATATGACCTATATTCAATAAGGAATATTCATATGATATTAGTGAGAATTATTTAGCTTAGGGGAAGGTTATGAGAGTTTTAAAATTGGGTATGAAGGGCTCAGATGTTATGGAAGTACAAGCCCTTTTAAGAAAAATCGGTTGTAATCCTGGTACAATTGATGGAATATTTGGACGGCAGACAGATCGAGCAGTAATGCAATTTCAGAAAAGTTATGGGTTAGCTCCTGATGGCATTATAGGGGCTGATACGAACAGAGTTCTAGAGAGGTTTTTACTTGGCTATGACAACTATACAATTAAAACAGGGGATACTATTTATAATATAGCAAAAAGATATTACACAACAATAAATAGGATACTTACTGCGAATCCGGGGATAGCAGTTAATAATCTAAGTGTAGGAAGGCGAATTATAGTACCTTATGGCGGTGATGTTGTTGATACAAATATTAATTATACTTATGAAATCATGGAAAAGGATATACAAGGGTTAAAGGTCAGATATCCATTTATAACAACAGGTATTGCAGGAAAAAGTGTTCTTGGTAAAGATCTCTATTATATTAAACTTGGCAATGGACCCAATAAGGTTTTCTATAATGGTGCACATCATAGTTTAGAATGGATTACTTCAGTTCTTCTTATAAAATTTATTGAGAACTTTTCAAAAGCCTATGCGGATGGGAATAGTTTATCAGGATATAATGTAAGAGACATATGGAATAAGAGTACAATTTATATACTTCCTATGGTAAATCCTGATGGTGTAAATCTTGTGCTTGATGGGATGCAGCAGGACAATCCTTTTTGTTCAGATCTTGTTAAATGGAATAATGGGAGTACAGATTTTTCAAGGCACTGGCAGGCCAATATAAGAGGTGTTGACTTGAATCACAATTATGATGCTTCCTGGAATATGTCAAAGCAAGCAGAAGTAGATTACGGAGTTACAGGACCGGGTCCAACAAGATTTTCCGGGCAATATCCAGAATCCGAACCGGAAAGTAAAGCTGTAGCTAATTTCACCAGAGACCATAATTTTAGATTAGTAATAGCTTATCACACCCAGGGAGAGGTAATATATTGGACATATTTAAACATTATACCTACTGTTGCACAAAGGATAGCACGGATTTTTTCAAAAGTCAGCGGTTATACACTATCCCAAACCTCTGGAATAGTTTCCTATTCAGGATATAAAGATTGGTTTATTGAAACTTATGGAAAACCAGGCTTTACTATAGAGATAGGAAGTGGAAGGAATCCTTTACCCATATCTCAATTTAATAAAATATACAATGATAATATTGAAATTCTTTTATTAGCAGCAATAGTATAGATTTCTCTCATTTTTTCTTATCTCAGGTGCAGAACCATGCTAAGTGATATAAAATAGAATTAGGGTGTAAAAATAGAATAACTGTCCCCAAAAGGATAAGTTAGAAAGGCAGTGGTAAAACGTGAAATTAACAACTCTTTGCTATATAGAAAAAGATGATAAATACTTGATGCTGCATCGAACGGTTAAGGAAAATGACATTAACAAAGACAAATGGATAGGAGTAGGGGGACACTTTGAAGAAGGAGAAAGCCCCGAGGATTGTTTGCTTCGAGAAGTAGAGGAAGAAACAGGACTTACACTTACCTCTTTCAGATTTAGAGGAATTGTTACATTTATATCTGACAAGTGGGTACCAGAATACATGTGCCTATACACAGCAGATGCCTTTGAAGGAGAAATGATTTCATGTAACGAGGGTATATTGGAGTGGGTACCTAAGAAGAAATTGAGTGAGCTTAACTTATGGGAAGGGGACAAGATTTTCCTTAAGCTGATTGCAGAGAGAGCACCATTTTTTTCTTTGAAGTTACAATATGAAGGAGATATACTAGTTGGCTGTTGCCTTGATGGAAAGGATTTAGAGCTATTTGATATTCGTACACCTGATGGAAATATTACTGGTAAAGTCAGAGAACGCTCTTTGGTACATCAAGATGGTGATTTACATGGAACATCACATGTATGGATTGTCAGGGAGAATAGTAAAGGAAGCTTTGATGTGCTGTTGCAGAAACGTAGTGCAGATAAGGATGCTTTCCCAGGATGCTACGATATATCCTCAGCAGGACATATTCCTGCCGGAGATGATTTTTTAGAATCTGCAATCAGAGAACTAGAAGAGGAACTTGGCATTTTAGCAAAGCCAGAGGAGCTTACCTTTATAGGTATGCATACTGGATATATAGAAACTGAATTTTATGGTAAGGCATTTTGCAATAATGAGTTGAGTGCAGTGTACATTTATAGTAAAGATTTTGATATTAATCAGCTAAAACTACAGGAAGAAGAAGTAGAAGCAGTAGTCTGGATGGATTATGATACCTGCTTAAAAGAGATGAATTATGGAATACTTAATCATTGTATTTTTATGGATGAGTTTTTAATGTTAAAAAAGGCTTTATCACACAGCTTCTAAGAGAATATGAACCAGAAGAGGTTATTGGTTTCAAGCTATGCTAAAGATACGAAAATATAAAAAACCAGGCTGTAAAATTTATTTACTGACAGCCTGGAAGTTATGTTGCAAAAATACAAATAACTTATGCAAATTATTATTAATGTTTGTGTACAAACATATAAACAATCAAGTATATTATGCTCATGCTTTTCACCTCCTTTTATTATCAGCATCTCCGATGACTATTACCGTTCAAAAATGACCACCTTCTTTCCAATTCCTAAAATATAGAAAAATAAAAGAGGATATGCAGAAAGCCTAATAGACTTCCACATATCCTCTGTTTCGTTTACCTGAATGATTCAGCAATCTCTTGCCTTGCACCTTGGGTTCTGCATTTAAGCAGTCTCTTCAGAGTCCCGTCATGCAGCGTTATTGTGCCTGATAGTTTCTCATGCAGAAGTGGTCTGCATAATTGCTTCTTCGGCCGACACCTTGTGGTACCCCTCTCACGATGCTTTCATCCGGATATTATTTAATTTAATTATCTGCTCTTGAGGCAATTATAGCACTTTCCACCAGTGCATACAACCTGTATTTTCCGACTTTACAATTTGTTTACAAAGCATTCATTAACTTTTGTTATGGTAAAAAATGGGATGCAACGCTAATTTCTCAACATGTTATGAGGCCTTGAAGTAGGTTCCTGTGAGCTTTCCATCGTTATTTGAAATAATTCCGGAGTCAAATATTTTAACGAAGGTTCCTTTATAATCCGTTTCCTTTCCGGATTCAACCTCTAACACCTTGCAAGTACTGGAGTTAATTACATATATTTTCCCAGACCTGCTTATATAAATATCTTTTTTATCTGTCGGGGTACTCAGGTTATATGTTTTCCACTGGCTTTTTGAACTGGTAAGGGTGGCAGAAAATATTTTACTAACCTTGTTGTTCTCTCCATTACCAATATAAATTCTGTCCTCATTGTCAGTGCCTAAAAGATAGTGAGAGGTATTTTCTCCGGTAGCTATGGGATTTGCAATGCCAACTACCCTTATTCTGTTATTGCTGCGGTCTTCATATACAAGCTTATCTTCTTTATTTATAACTGAAATATTCCCCAGGGTACAGTTTGCATATTTCGTGTTTTCTAGCTGTGCCATAACATTTATGCGGTATATTTTGCTTAGGGTTCCCTTTTTCCCTACTTGAACGTAAGTGACATTAGTGGCTGTTGATAAAGTAATGTCCTGGACATCGGAGCCACTGTCATTTAGAGGTATGCTGAGTTCCTTGCTTTTTTCATTGCTTAATGCAACAGCCTCATCCTTTTTTGCATTATAGGATTTAAATTTAATAAAGCCTTTTCCTGAGGTATCTATGTATTTATAGGATACTAGCATTATATCTCTGTCTGGAAGCCACATATACATTGAAAGAGTGCAATTGCTGCCTAAATCAATTTTTTTACTTTTATTATTTGAGGTATCCACCACATTTACTATGCCATTATCACAGTAGGAAATATAATTACCACAGTAAGAAACGCCTACCTTATCAGCGTCATCAGCAATTTTCACATTAATTTTATTAAACTTTTTACTTACTGTATCCACCTTTTTGGTATTAAAAACAGTTTCATCATTTAAGTAAAAATTATCAATAAAAAAGAATCCTGTTAGTACCAATAATATGGGTATAAGGGTTAGTATAATTAACCTTTTTAACTTCTTCATTGTCAACACTCCTCTACTGCTTTATATATAAAGCTGTTGCTACAGTTCTCTCGCCGTTCCAGTCGCAGGGATTATTAATTACCTCTCCGTACAGGTACATTGAGGAGGAGGAACCTCCATCTAGGTTGCTGGCATTTACTGCACCCTGCTGGATCAGTATATTTTGAACTTCCTTTAAAGTAGCGCCGGGTTTTAAGCCCTGACGGCCGTCAATAACCAGTAATATAATGGTACCATCCTTTTTTTGACCTATAGCAGTTCTTGGATTTAAACCTTCATCCTGCACAGCAACGGTTTTGCCATTCAGCAAAAGGGTGTCCCTGAAGGATATTGCTTCTGTTACATTCATTTTGTTCAATTCATTTATTGAATGGTTTCCAACTATTAACTTACCTTCATTTGTAAAGGCGGTAACATTTACCTTTACATCTGCTTTTGTATCGCTGTAAATTAATTTGCCGTTAGATATGACTATTCCTACAGGATAAGCACCGGTTCCAGTCCAAAGTTTGCCGTTTGAGGACTTGTCTGTAAATCCTCCTCCATTAATTGCTGCAGCGGCATTATTTTCTGATGCAATCTCACTGGTTCTCTGGCCAACCTTTCCCAGAGCATTTGTATATCCGATTTTTACCCTTTTAGGATCCTTAACCTCCAAAATGTATCCGTCAAATTTTTTTGTGCTTATATCATATCTTGAAATATCATTACTATTGGGGTATTCAACTTGCATACTGCTAAGGTTTTCTGCTTCATTGGCAGTGGTTTCACCAGTAGAATCACTTTGCAGTATTTCATTAATTTTATCCTTTGATAAAAAAATGGTGGCTATGTACTGATGACTTAATGTAGCCATGGCTGTACCCACCAGGGTTCTTTTTACATTTTCAAAGGGTCCGTAAAAAGTTATTAAGGGCACAGAAATAATTATTATAAGTAGCTCATATATTACAATTCGTATTTTATATTTTAAGGGTGATTTTTTATTTTTCATAGTTTTCCCTCCTGAAGTCAATTTTTATTTTTTAATTACAATAAATATGTTATCATTATTTAGCAATTACTTCTATGGAAATTTGGGGAATTAATATTTTTTTAAGAAACTTTGAATAGGGAAGGTGATAATATATGAGTAAAAAAACAAAAGGTATTATTCTTGTAATCATTGCCTCAGTGCTATGGGGAACTATGGGGGTGAGTAGTCGAGAACTTTCTAGGGCAGGCTACTCTAGTTATGATATTTCCTTTTTAAGATGTCTATTAGCGGGTATTATATATTATCTATACCTGTTTAAAACAAATAGGGATCTATTAAAAATTGATATAAAAGGTTTGATAGTTTGTTTTATATATGGTTCCGTAGCTTTTACTGCAAGTTTTATAAGTTACAGTTTATCAGTTGAGAGGATACCTATTGCAGTAGCAACTGTTTTAATGTTTATGAGTCCTATTTGGGTTAGTATTTTCGGGGCTATAGTATTTAAAGAAAAAATTATCTTGAAAAATGTTGTTATAATAGGTGTTTGTTTATTTGGATGCATCCTAACTGCTGGTTTATTATCAGTATCAGGAGGAATTTTAGACCCTATAGGAGTAGTTGCAGGAATAATAAATGGAATTGGAGTGGCTCTTCAAATAATGATACCACGATATTTCAAAAATGAGTATAAAGTGGACACAATGCTTGTTTATGGATTTCTGGGAGGAACTGTCTCACTTGGATTTACAACTAATTTCCAGATTATATTTAGCTCAATAACAGGTTATAAATCAACAAGTATTATTATACACATATTAATGATAGGAATTGTTTGCACAATGATAGCGAATACGGCATATGTAAAATCCTCTGCATATATAGGAACTTCAATGGCAAGTATTTTATCATCACTGCAAACAGTTATAGGAGTTATTGTAGGATATTTAGTATTTTCTGAAACTATGTCAGTTCTTCAGATTTTTGGAGCATTAATAATAGTTGTAGGGTCTCTTGGAACTGAGATAAATATAAAAGCTTTATTATCAAAAGTGTCTTGAATGATGTGTATGTGGAACACGTTGTTAACAACAAATACAGCTCATTAAAAACAAGCGATAATCTCTATAAATATAAGAATTACATCAAAGAATTGCTGAGATACCTCCAAGAGATAGAAGTGCTTGGTGAGGTAATTGACTTGGATGGAGAAATACGGTTTATCATCAATCCAGTTGTTAATCTGCTTATGGATGATAGAAATATAGAAGAAATAATCAAACAGCATCAAGATAACGAGGGTGAAGAAGACGGACAGATATCAACTATTTCCTGCAATTGGTTATGCTTGATATACTCGTCGTAAGCCTGGACAGTCAGGACACCTCCCTGGGGAATACTGAAGCCATATCTGGTTAGGCGACCTAGATTCCAGCCTTTACCCCCAACATGAGATACGCCTGACTGAAAAGCCTCCTCCCAAGTCAAAAGGTACTTCATAGATAGATCATTCAACCATTCAAAGGTCTCTTATTTAGTTGTTATTTCTATAGCTTAGACTATCGTCATTGTTGCAATTTAATATTAAAGTATAAAATGTCCCGCCACACCAATCAGTGTACCTAAAACAACCGACATTACAACCATAGGCGGAATTGATTTTTTATCTTCTTTGGCAACGATAATGATAACCGGAATAGCGAGTGCCAAAGCAATGACGCAGCCTTTCAGCCACCATGCAATTTTGAACAAATCTATGTTTAATATAATAAAAGGCATAATAAAGTAAAATATAAATGCAGAAGAAATTGCATATTTATCAAGCTTCATTTTTACCATTGGTAAAATATCAATTACCCCAGCAATGATACCAATGAGTGCTGTTAATAAAATTGTTTTCATAATGTTTGTCCCTCCATAAATTTTTTATTTGAAGTAGTTCACAATTCTGTTTCTATAATGGTCATATTGTTGGATTTTAATAATTTTTGAAGAAAATCCTTTATGACTTCGGGCGAACGATATTTCGGCAGTTGGGTAAAAATAAGAGATAACTCGTCCATTTTTTCCATTGCCTGTGTAAAGCCAAAGGAAACGCTATTGTCAAGTTTTTGTAATTTGGTATATTCCAGATTATGTGGGTTGAGACGTTGGCTTTTAATTGCATAACCCACACGCTTTTGGCAATTACAGCTTCCTGTTTCGGACAAACCACAATAGGTACTGAGAAAATTCCCCACCTTTTTTCGTATGCGTGAAAGTCTTTGACGATATGCTTCTGATGTGATACCTAAAATATCACCACAAATTTTACTGTCTGCCTTAAACATAACACCTAACACATAGATACAGCGGATTTCCGGGTCAAGGCATTGTAGCATAACATTCGTGCAGGACATTTTCAACTCCTCTGCCAACAATTCTTCATTTACATTCTGCAATAAATCTTCGGTGTTTTCTATAAAACCAGATTTGGTATCTGCACCATAAAATTCAAAGCTCAGTGGTCTTTGGGCAAACATGGACTTTTTGTAATTAATCAAGTAGTTTGTAGCTATCCGATATACCCAAGTAGAAAATGCACTTTCTTTCCGAAAGGTTGATAACTGTGTGATGATACGGATCATAATTTCCTGTGAGGCATCTTCGGCATCATGGGTTGTTCCGAGCATACGGAGGGATAAATTGTAAATTTAATCCTCTACACTTAAAATCAGATTTTCTAATGCCTGTTTATCACCGCTGACAGCTTTATCAATCAAGCTAAATGTCTCATTCTGCATAATAATATCTCCTTTAAATTGATTTTATATTAGATTAGACAAGTTAGGTGTATCGATTGTGACAGGAAATAAAAATATATTTAATTACATTTTAAAGTGTTCAGCCTTCGGTGTCTATAATGAACATGAAAGCTTTTAACGGTTGTTAACTGAACTCAACTATATACTTCAATTTGAATTATTGTAGCATGCTGGAAACTTATATTGTATAATTATAGTAGAATTCATAAAGTTTCCAATATTAAGGAGTGGTAAAAGTGAAAATATTAATTGTTTTTCATAGTGTCTGTGGTAATACCTATCTTATGGCAAAAGAAATATACCTAAATTTTCGTAATAAAAAAGTAGATGTTGAAATGTATAGAGTAAAGGATGAGGATTTAATAGAAACTGCGAAACAGATCCCAATTGTTAATGAATGTTTAAATGAGATTTTGCAAGTGCCTATTATAAGTTTAGATAAAGTGTTGGAAAGTGACTATATATTTTTAGGTTCTCCAACATATTTTGGTAACGTATCTGCTGAAATGAAAGCTTTTATGGATTCATTTGCACCATTTTGGGTTGATGCTAAATTATTAGGTAAAAAATTAGTATCATTTGCATCAGGAGGATCATTAGAGGGTGGCGCTGAAAGCTGTCTTAGGTCAATAAATGCATTTGGACAACATTTGGGAATGGTTAACATTCCCATACCATCTAATCTTGTTTCTGGGAAAAGCACATATGCTTATGGATTATTCCACAATAGTGGCAGTATGGGGGATAATAGATTAGATGAAGATTGTAAAAAATCAATATCAAATTTAGTGGATTTAGTAGTTGATAAAACTTTCTAAAATTAAAGCCTGCATTGACAAATTGTTCATAAGAAAAAGCAACATCCGCTGCTTTGTGACATTGAATTTGGAACATGTGAAGATGGACTAAGTGTCCAAATCTTGCACAATGGTTCTTATGATGATGAGCCAGAATCATTTTCAAAGATGAAAGAATACATGAGAGAAAATGCATTGGGAAGAACAACCCTGGCTCATAGAGAAATCTATATTAATGTTATGAATAAAGACAGTGGTAAAATCAGAGGACGCTCGTTGATGCGTTAAGTTGATTCCGTAGCATAATAAGCCAAGGCATTAGCAGCTAATTTACCACTATGCAGGGCACCCTGCATCCAGGCGTGAGTTGCCGATGTATGCTCTCCAGCAAAAAAGATTCTGTTGTTATACTCTGGTTTAATAATTTCATGTGAAAAGATTCTTTTTTGCTCTGGTGAGAAATAAGCCAGATCACCTCTGAACCAAGGTTCATTATTCCAATTAATATATTTTGAATCAATAACTATAGAATTCAAAAAATATTTAGGGAGCCCATGAACCTTCTCTACTTGTCTTTTCACCAATTCCAAAACTTGTTCAGGTTCCATATTCCCTAGATGAGTAGCATATTTATTTAGATTATAAGAACCAACTAAAACTCCTGGCTCCTCAGGATTTGCTCCCGTTGATATATGATCTGAAGGATATATTATATTTGTTATTGATAAATCTGTGTAAGATATCCCTCCATTAATATTTCCATAATCTTCATTTTCTTCCCAAAATCTCTTTTTACAGTAAAGGAGAGTTTTTTGAGCATTTACATAATTTATTTCACGTATGGCTTGCATTTTTTTATTGCTAAACAAAGGGCTAATACTTACAGTTGATAATGTGGAAAATGGAATAGCACAAATAACATAATCAAAGGATTTAATCACACCTTTAGGAGTATTTTTGTTTTTATATTCCAATAAAACTTCTTTGTTATATTCTCTCTTATGAATGCCTGTAACCCAATTTCCGCCTTTCCAGATTATCCTGCCTAAAGCATTTTCAGGTATATTAGTATATTCCTTAGGAGAATTAGAGGTTAGAGATCTATAGAATGCCAGTGGTAGATTTACATTACCACCAACAATTCTGTACAAATTAATAAAGTTTTCAGCATAATCTTCCGAAATTATTTCATTGTAAGAAACTTCTTGGATAGCTCCTGTAAGTCCATCAAGACTTGCTATCATATTTATTGCATCAGGACTCAGACCACAGGATTCAAAATTTTCCTTGATGCTCATATTAATTAATTCACTATAATAGGGAGCATATTTTGGAAGTATTTTTAAAATTTCACTTCTTATTTCAGGATGCAAACAGTTCATGTTAAAATTTACTGCATAATCATAAAGTCTGTCCCAAGGTGTATTTTTTTCTCTGGAGGTTAAATTATATTTTGGGTAAATTTTGTCTTCAATACTTCTTGGATTGTTTCTAGCTCTTGTGTTATTGACGTATACTAAAGCATTAGGATTATTTTGAATAAAGGGCTCAGTGCCAAGGTCAAAGGTATTAATATAATGCCAAGTAGTTTCATGAGATACAGGAATCCTCATAGGTCCCAACTCTGCATAATGTTTTTTCTCCTTGTCAAAATAGAAAGTATTTACTCTCCCTCCTATTCTGTCTTCTAATGCATCAAATATTGTGATATTAAAACCAAGTTTTCTAAGCTCAAAGGCGGCGGACATGCCCGCCAATCCCCCACCGATAATTCCAACTTCCATTTTCTTAAACTCTCCAGGACATGCATAACTTAAAATATCAGGAGGAGGGCTTAAGCACCTAATTATATTATTAAAATCCTGTAGTCTACCAGACTTTTTTAAAGAACTCATTAATAATGCATATCTTTCCTCATCAGATGGATTAGAAGCTTGGACACCTCCACCGATATTATTCATAAATAAAATCCCCCCAAAACATCTTTTATTTACTTATATTCAAAATAGTATAGTCATATGATAATAATGATAATTAATTAGTTTAAGGGAAGGCTATGAAGAGTTCAGACATTATGGAGATACAAGCAATTTAAGAAAAACCGAGTATAATTCTGGTACAATTGATGGAGTATTTGGAAGGTAAACAGAGCAAGCAGTTATACAACTTCAAAAATGGTGCTCAACTTTATATAAAAATATCAATATTTTTTCATTAAAGAGCGTATTTTATTCCTGAATATGGAATGTAATACACTCTTTGTTTTTCAAGATTCACTCAAGATTCCAAGAATTTATGGTAAAATATTATATATATTAATTAAAGAATACCATATGATGCCATTTATAAGTGGATACAGAAAAATGATTGATAAAGCAAAAGCTGAGTTAATTTGTTTGCCAAAAACTAAAGAAGGACAAAATAAAAATATAAGCGAAATATTTTTAAGGGAATTTGATAAGAAGTGCAGAACTCAAATAGAAAAGATATTAAAAATATATTTAATATGCTTAGAATAAGAGTACAAAGCATGGAGGATGTCATAAGAAAGATAAGGAAAAATCCACTTGCCTATACAAACGAATACTATAAGTCTATGATGGAAGGGAATATAGATATTTTAAATAATACTAAGAAACAATTTATTATTCATAGAGAATTGCAAAGATAAAGGTTGAAAAGATATTAGACAGTGAGGAGGTTATATTAAGAGGTTTACTTTGATTATAAATTCTGATGACAACTCATCAATAACTATTGGAACAAAAGATTAAAAATGCTAAATATAAGCGTATATGATTGGGAAGAAAACAAAGAGCTTTTTAAGGTCAAATTGAAGGAATATATTGAGCGAATAAGAGGTCAAAGTATAAAAGATTTAGAACAGAAGGATGGAAGCGATATCTTTAGCAGAAAAGAAAGCTGAAAGGTATTAATAATGGATAATCCTTTTACCCAGACAAGTTCCGCACATCTTTTAAAACCATTAATAGATATTGCTAAAAAGAGCAATACTCAGCTTGTATGTCTAACTGGGCTAGGATCATCTAAGCTTAAAAGTGGTGTTAAATATTTAAAGAGTGAACATACAAAAGGTGAGGAAGAACAGGAAGAAATTGTAGCGTCAAGATTTAAAATAGAAGAACATGAAACAGTGAGGTATACAATATATTAAAAGGAGGTTTTATAAATTGAAAGAGCATTTATTTATAGAAGGAAGAAAAGCATTGTCTGTCATGATTCATAATCATAAAAAAGAACAAGAGGGAACTCCTGTTGTAATCCTTTGTCATGGCTTTACAGGAGATAAGATTGGGGCAAACCAGCTAATGCTTAATATTGCGAAGGCAATAGAAGAAGCAGGCTATACAGCATTAAGATTTGATTTTGCAGGAAGTGGTGAAAGCTATGGAGAATTTGATGTAGACACTACAGTATCAGGCTGGAAACAGGATTTAGATACAATTGTTTCATGGGTAAAAAGCAGCCCGAAATTTTCCGGTTCGCCAATAATTCTCTGTGGACATAGCCTTGGTGGATGTATTGCACTTTCGTATCCAAATGATCCTGCAATTAAAGGAAGAATAGCACTCTCATCAGTGGTACATCCTGTTGATACCTTTAGTGCAGAAGGCATATTAGGCATGGAATTGTGGAAAAAAGCAGCTTCGGGAATAACGATTTCTAATTTTTTTAATAAGGCTTTTACGTTAAAGGATGGAATTTTTGTTAAAGATATGATTGAAGGAAATTATGAACCGCTGGAAGTTGCAAAAACATATACCACTCCTTTGCTTATCATACATGGAACCAATGATCTGGCTGTTCCAATCAAAGGCTCAGATGAACTTTATAGATCTTATAAAGGTGAAAAATATTTTCACAAATTAGAGGGAATTGACCACTTATATAGCAACAAACATCATTTAATAACTTTCCTGATGGTTGAATGGTTAAACAAGTATTTTAAATAATTTAGTTAGGATAAAAATTGATATATAAACTAGTGAATTTAATTCTTAGGAGAGTTTAAAAATGAATAATGAGGCTTATGAAAATACACAAATAACTAGTATGCAGAAATATTTAGGGAATAAGGGGCTTATTTCATTTATCATATTGATGAATATGTTTGTACCTCTTTCCACAGATTTATATTTACCTGCCTTACCAAAAATGAATTCATATTTTGGTAGTAGTTCAGCAATAACCAATTTGACTTTAAGTGCTTTTTTCTTGTTTTATGCAATAGGAATTTTATTTTGGGGCCCTTTAAGTGATAAGTATGGGCGTAAACCCATTTTAATCTTTGGTAGTATTATATACATAATAAGCAGTATTTCTTGCGCTTTATCAGTTAGTATCCATTTTCTTATTATAGCAAGGATTTTTCAAGGAATAGGTTCAGGAGGAATAACATCAGTTTCCTTAGCCATGGTTAAAGATTGTTTTACAGGTAAAAAAAGAGAGTCCATATTGGCTATTACCCAGTCGTTTTCAGGTCTTGCGCCGATGCTTGCTCCAATTGTTGGCGCTTTGATTTTGAAGTTTTTTAATTGGAGAGGCACTTTTTGGATTTTGGTATTAATCAGTATGGTGAATTTATTGTTAGCGTTGTTATATCAGGAAACTATAAAAGACGAAGAACGATATATGGGAACATTGATGGGTTCATTGAGCCGCTTGCTTGTAGTGGCTAAAAATAAAAGCTTTTTTATCCCATTAATTATATTTTCACTAAACTCACTTCCGTTTATGGGTTATTTAGCGCTTTCATCATATATTTATGTTGATTATTTTGGCCTTAGTGCTCAAGCTTACAGTTATTTCTTTGCAGCAAATGCTTTATTATCTATTTTTGGACCGATTATTTATGTTCGATTTTTAATTGGTTTTGATAAAAAAGCTTTTGCAGCTGGATGCTTTGGGATAGGGACTCTAAGTGGAATATTAGTTATGACAGTTGGCAGAGAATCTCCTATATTATTTTTGGTATCTTTTATGTTAATGTCATTGACAGGGACAACCCTAAGGCCATTCAGCTCTAATATGCTTTTAGAACAGCAAAAGGGAGATACTGGGTCGGCTTCTTCATTGATAAATACATTAGCTACAGTATTTGGAAGTATTGGAATGTTTATTGCTTCTCTGCCGTCTGGAAATATAGTTGTGGGGCTGGGAGCTCTAATTACGATTTTTTCTATAACAGCCATTATTAGTTGGGTTTTATTTATAAAATCAAGCATTACCTGTATCGGAGTGAAAGACTTAGATATATCAAAGATAAATTAAGGTATTGAAAATGATTGCAATATCCCCCATATGTATAATGAAAAAACCTGGTATATGCCAGGTTTTTTGTTTCAATAAAATAACAACGTCTGTAAATCACCATTTTGTCCTAGTACATCACTGAAAAAATAATTAATAAAGTAACTGACTAGTGCAGGTTGAAATATTATATATTATGCAAAAGTTTTGTAATTAAGGAGGTATGGTGAAATGCAGCATGAAATTACGCGGCCATCAAGATTATTAAATAGACATGGAGAGTTGATACAAAAAGGTTATGCTAAATCATTGATTTTAAAATATAAAAGAAAAGACGTAATGGAAAGAAAGTTTAGATTAAAAGAATGGGATTATTATCTAATATATAATGAAGATTTTGCTGTGGCATTAACAGTGGGGAGTATTCAATATGCAGGACTTATTAGTGTTAGTTTAATTGATTTAAAGAAGGCACAAGAGAAAACAAAAAGCGTAATTAGTGTATTTCCAATATGGAGAGTGAAGATGCCTGAATCCTCCAGAGTGGGAGATATCATATACCGAGATTTAGATGTAAATATGTATTTTAAGAATGATCATGATGCACGAAAATTATATGTAAAAATGAAAAATTTTGAAAAAGGATCCGACTTAGAAGTGTCCTTAATATTAAAAAGTGAGCCTAAAGATTCTATGGTGATTGCAACACCCTTTAATTGGGACAAGAAAAAATTTTATTATAACCAAAAAATTATTGGCATGAGAGCATCTGGGGAAGTTTCCTATAAAGGTACTGTATACAAATTTTCACCTGATAACTCTTTTGGCCTTCTTGATTGGGGACGGGGAGTATGGCCGTATATTACTAATTGGTATTGGAGTGCCGGACAAGGAATGGTAAATAATAATGTATTTGGATTCAACCTGGGATATGGTTTTGGAGACACTTCAGCTGCTACTGAGAATATGCTATTTTTTAATGGAATTGCAAATAAGCTTGAAAGTGTTAAATTTATAATTCAAAAAAATAAGTTCAATGAATTTGATTATATGAAACCTTGGTTTATAACTTCTACAGATAAACGATTTGAAGGTTATTTTATCCCAATAATAGATCGTAATGTAAATTTATCTGCAGTGGTATTATCAACAGAGCAACATCAAGTATTTGGTAAATTTACTGCTAGAGCTGTGTTGGATAATGGAAAGGTAATTGAATTTAAGAATTTCTTGGGTTTTATGGAAAAAGTGAAAAATAAGTGGTAATCTTATTTATAGTAGGCAAAACGTTTCCACAAATTATGGCTTAATAGATCATATTAGAACAAACAAAAAGGAGGCAGCAAAATGTCTAATATTAAAAAAGTAGTGTATTATTTTTGCATTGATTCGGAACTGGACCCGGTAGCTTCTAGAATATTTAATGAAGTAAAAGCTCTAAAAGAGTTGATAGAAACTGATATAACAGTAGATGAGAACAAGATATTAAAATGGTGTGATGAAGCCGGAAATGAATTTTATTTTGTAAGGACCTATAAGCCTGTTTGTCATGATTATAATTATTATCTCCCGGTAATGAACAGATATTTTTCTGATTTTGATATGGCAGGTCTGGTTACATGGCACGAAGGCCAGAATGCGCCAGATAAGGTATTGACTGTGCATTCCACAGGAGATGTTAATTCCGCAAACTTCGGCAGTGCCAATCCTTTTTACATGAGAAACCTGCTTCTAGCCATGGAGAAATACAAAACAGAAGAAGGATTAGAGGATTTCAGAGTAGTTACAGAAGCTACCCATTGGTCCGGAATTGTTTATGATGAGGGAAATCCCGGGCTTATCCTTGATTATAAGGTTCCTATTGTAGATATAGAAATAGGCAGCTCAGAGGAAAGCTGGAGCAATAAAACAGCAGCCAGAGTAATATCAAAATCACTGTTCAGTGTTTTTGATAGTGATAATAAAAAGATATACAGCATACTTTGTGCAGGGGGTACCCACTTTGAGCCTGCATTCATTAATGCCGTGCTGATGGTGGCCAATGAAAAAGCTTTTGCTGTTTCACACATACTTCCAAATCAATGGCTTGTGTCAGGAGAATATGAAAATCCTTCCGGTACCAAAAAGCTAGAGGCCTGCGTAAGCTCAATAACAGGTGGGATTTCAGGTATTGTGTTTCACGATGGGCTTAAGGGTATCTATAAGGAACAGATAAGGACACTGGCAAGAAAATACAATATACCAGCCTTCAAGCACCAGCTGCTTAGGAGGCCGGAAGATATACAATGGAATGAATAATAAAAAAGTACAGAGGATATATGAAAGCTAATACAGCTATTATACATCCTTATTTTTTATACTGAAATTTATATTAAAGTCATAGAAATTTAACAATTATAAATTGATACAGACAGTTGAAAAAATTAATACAGTATGTTACAATAACATCATAACATAGAAAATTTAATAGGATTCGAATGAAAGTATCGCGAGACAACTTATGGTACAGAAAGTTGAATAAGTTGACCGAAGAGGCAATCGTGCAGTACCCAACTGTATGAGAAACTATCAGGTAAAATAACGATACAGGACGAAACTCTGAAGATACTGCTAAAATGCAGAACCGAAGGTGCAAGGCAAGAGATTGCTGTAACTCTCAGGTAAAAGGAACAGAGGATATGCGGGCTAAGAGTAGCAGCATATCCTCTTTAATTTTCTAATAATTCAAATTTTAAATAAAGGAGGTACACATAATGAGTATAATTTATGCAGCATTCTATTTTATTTCACACAAAAACAATTAGCATAAAAAACCTCTGTAGAAGATTGATTCTGCAGAGGTTTTAATTTTATGATCTGTCGTTTAAAGACTCTATTTCCTTCAATTTCCTGTATAAAGACATTCGTGGAATGCCCAGAGCTTTTGCAGTTTTTGACTTATTGAAATTGTTTTTCATAAGAATTTCCATTATAATGTTTTTTTCCGTTTCTGATACGGAACTCTTCAAGAGGCCAGTTCTTGGAGTGGCATCACTTGCTTTTTTATCTAAACTAATAGTAATAATTTCCTTCGGAAGACATTCTATGCCAATAGTAAATTCCTTGGAAAGAACCATCATTCTATTTATTACATTAACAAGTTCTCTTACATTTCCAGGCCAGTTGTATAAACTGAGTGCTTCCAAAACAGGCTTGGAAATTTCTTTGATTATTCCATACTCCTTATGAAATTTATCTGATATGCTTTTTACTAAAATTGGAATATCTGAAGGCCTTTCCCTAAGTGGAGGTATCTCAATAGCCAGGGAATTAAGTCTGTAAAATAAATCATTTCGAAAGGTGTTGGTAAGCACTTTTTTTTTCAAATCTGCATTTGTTGCTGCTATAACTCGTAAGTTTAGGTTGATAATTTTATTACTGCCTACCCTTTCTAATTCCTTTTCCTGCAATATCCTGAGTAATTTTGGCTGCAATTCAATAGGAAGTTCGCCTATTTCATCAAGAAATATTGTGCCATTATTTGCAAGTTCGAACTTGCCTTTCCTTCCGTGTTTTGCTGCTCCGGTAAATGCCCCCTCCTCATAACCGAAAAGTTCTGATTCTATAAGTTTTTCAGGAATTGCTGCGCAATTAACCTCAATAAATGGATTATTCCTTCTATTACTTTCATTGTGAATTGCATGGGCAAACAATTCCTTTCCCACGCCGCTTTCGCCGGTAATCAAAATAGGAAAATCCGTTCTGGCGCAAAACTTGGCCTGCTCCTTACAGTGCCTCAACAAGTTTGAATCACCTAAAATGTTCTCCCAAGTGTATTTTGATTTATATACAGATGAAATATTGCATTGCGTGTCTTCGAAGGAAATTAAATCCCTAATTAAATTATTTTCGACTATAAGTTTGTACACAAAATTTAAATCACCAATTATTGTAATACTTATGCCACCAATCAGTTCATTGTTTATATGAAGGGGTATTCTATGAACAATAATATCCTTACCCATAAATCTATGCTTAACCCCTATTTCAGGCATATTAGTTTTTAGAATTTCTGGAAATTTTGCATTAGGGTCTACTTCCCAGGCAAATTTTCCTTTTACTTTCTCAAGTTCAATTCCTAAGAAATCTCTAAATGCATTATTAAATGTAACAAGTCTGCATTCTGGATCTACAAAGGCTATAGGAAGAGGTATCTGATTAAAAATAAGTTCTACTGTTTCTTCGAATATAGATTCAATTATTTCCGGCGTAATATGGCCATTAACTTTCAAATTGCTCCCTCCCCTAAAACATAATCATGTGAATGCTGCTAAAAAGTGTAACAATATTATACTTATTTTACAGCATAAAATGTAACATTATTGTACGCTTTATCCTGCAATTAGTCAAATAGTTTGATTATTTAGACTTTTGCTAAATTGGCATGAAATATGCTTCATGTAATTATGTATTATAAAAAGAGGAGGATATTTTATGAAATTTACCGCTATTATTTGTTTTCTTGTGGTATGTCTATACTTGGCACTTGGAGAATTTGTAGCAACCAAAACAAAAGCATATATACCATCTGTTTTTATAGCTGCAGTATGCTTCCTATTTGGTTACTGGACTTTTGCTCCTAAAACTCTCGTTGCAGACGCGTCCTTTGCAACACCATTTGTATCAATCTGCATGAGTCTTTTGCTGGTTCATCTGGGAACCTT
>Ga0268357_100204_pt1 | contig 98078 bp, 84 predicted proteins | sample BioMet10_FD_192466 | JGI IMG/M metagenome (GOLD analysis project Ga0268357, IMG submission 192466) | Sewage microbial communities from Oakland, California, United States - Biofuel 10 (Illumina Assembly) | ecosystem: Engineered > Wastewater > Sewage > Unclassified | place: USA: California... | reverse complement strand
CAGGAACTTATAAAAAGGAATGCTATGATTTAGGTAGAAAATATTTCTCAGTTGCTTCCGGCGGCGGAACAGGAAGAACGCTTCATCCTGATAACATGGGTTCAGGTCCTGCTTCTTATGGAATGACAGATACTATGGGAAGAATGCACTCTGATGCTCAGTTTGCAGGCTCTTCTTCAGTACCTGCTCATGTTGAAATGATGGGATTAATTGGTATGGGAAATAATCCTATGGTAGGGGCCACTGTGGCAGTTGCTGTGGCAGTAGAACAAAATAAATAAACTCGTTCCCAAAAGCATGAAGAAATTGCAGAGTTTCCTGTATAACTTCATGCTTTTGTTTTTTTATTTCACTTAAACCAAGCCTGGCTTAATAAATTAATACCTTCTTCAATCTGAGTCTCTCTTATACCTCCAAAACCTAGCAAAATCGTTGGGAATCTGTTAACTTCATATCTATCATAATAAACTGAGGTTGGGTAAACTTTTACTTTCATCTTATAAGCAGATTCAATTAGTTCCTCTTCCGACATTTTATTATTTACTTTCAATAGAATATGTAATCCTGATCTTTCACCTATAATATCAACTCTTCCGCCCATATATTTGTCAATTGAAATTAGTAATGTCTTGTGTTTTTTTCGGTATAATGTCCTTACTCTATTAAGGTGTTTTGACCAATGACCTTCATTCATAAATCTGAAGAGAGTGTTCTGATGAAACCTAGATACGGTCTGTTTATATATATTAAAATCTTTCTGATATTTATTCATTAAAGTTAAAGGTAAAACCAAATAACTTATTCTAATAGATGGAATTAAAGATTTTGAGAATGTACCCATATAAATTACATTTCCATTGTTATCTAATCCTTGCAATGAAGGGATTGGTTTCCCTGTATACCTGAATTCACTATCATAGTCATCTTCAATTATATAGCCCTTTCTTTCTTCACACCATTTTAATAGCTCCATCCTCCGTGAAATTGGCATAACCATTCCATTAGGGAATTGGTGAGAAGGTGTAACGTAGACAACATTAGCACAACTTCGCTTTAATTCTTCTATGCAAATACCGCTTTCGTCTATTGAAATAGGATGAACATCAACACCTTGGTCTATAAAAGTGTATCTTGCTCTATGGAATCCAGGATTTTCAATGGCATAACTATATTCTTTACCTAGCAGCATACATAGCAATATAAGAAGAAATTGTGTGCCAGACCCAATTATAATCTGTTCTTCTGAACATTGAACACCCCTTGATTGAAGAAGGTATTTTGATATTTCATTTCGTAAGTATTTCTCCCCTTGTGGATCGCCTATTGATAAAAGATTGTTCTGGTCTGAAAATAATGATTGGATCGTCAGCTTCCTCCATACAGAGTATGGAAAACAATCCAAATCAACTTCCCCAGAGTTAAAATCAATTATATATTCTAACTCTTTTTTTGAACTTTTATTTTTAGATTGCTTAATTTCAGGTCTTGAACCATGTGGTAATTCATCTTCTATACTTATTACAAATAAACCCTTACGTGGTTTGCTTTCTGCATATCCTTCCGAGCATAATTGTTCGTAGGCAGTTTGAATAGTATTTTGGCTTATCCCTAAATAGTTTGCTAACTTTCTTTTTGATGGTAATTTTGTTTCTGGTTTTATTGTTCCATTTTTTATTTCTTGTTTTATATATTCATAAAGCTGAACATATAATGGACTGTTTTTGCTGCTATCTAAAATAGGCATAACTTCAAACATTTCATACCTCCAGTAACTGATTCTATTAAAAATATGGAATCTGATACTTTTAATGATACCAAATTGAGATTATAATTTAAATATATAGTATTAATGTATGGGAGGGTATATATCATGAAAAAAATGAGACGATTTGACAGGTTAATGACAAGTGAGGATGCAGTTGAACTTTTAAAGAATGGTGAATATGGAATATTATCTACTGTGGATTCAGAAGGACAACCTTTTGGTACCCCTTTAAGCTATGTTTTTTATGACGGTAATTTATATTTCCACTGTGCTAAAGAAGGAACAAAGCTAGATAATATTTGTAATAACTCAAAAGTATGTTTTACTGTAGTTGGGAAAACAGAGGTTTTGCAAAAGGATTTCAGTACAAATTATGAAAGCGTAATGGCATTTGGAAAAGCATCTGTAGTTGATGAGAGTGAAAAAGGAAATATGCTTATGGAAATAGTAAAAAAATATAGCCCGGATTTTGTAAAAGAAGGGGAAGCATATAAAAATTCAGATATGCATAAAACTAAAGTGATTAAAATTGACGTAGAAACTTTTACAGGAAAACATAGAGTATAAAACAGTACTCAACCTCCAATTTGGCAGGTTGAGTACTATTTTTTTTTCATAACAATATACAAGTGATTTTCAAAATAATTTAACAAAAATTTAACCGTGTGATAGAATCTAAATATGATAAATTTAAAACAAATTGAGAGCTGAATAGAATTATTATATTTTAGGAGATGGAATTATGGCTAAAATAGTTGCAATTGTAACATTTATGGCTTCAGGAGGAAGAGCTTATTCTAGACAGTTAAAAGAATTATTTGGAGATACCATTGAAACCAAGCTATTCTCAATCGAAGAACATACCACGAATAAAATAATAAGTGCTGATATTTTTGTGGTTTCAACTTATTCAATTTATGAAACAATCAAAAATAACATTTCGGTTGGAAGCGAGATGGTAATACCTGATTTAACTTTTTCAAAATCGGCACTTAGTCAAATTAAGTCAATTCCTGGAGGGACGAAGTGCATGCTTGTTAATTCCAGTGTAGATATGTGCATAGATACTATTTCTTTAATTAGCCAATTAGGTGTAAATGATATAGAATTTGTCCCTGTTTACCCAGGAATTAATGAAATCCCAGACCTTGAATTAGCACTTACCCCAGGAGAGTCGAAATTTGTACCACCAAATGTTAGTGAAATAATGGATATTGGGGATAGAATTTTTGATATTAGCACAATGATAGAAATAGCTCTAAAGCTTAACCTGGAACATCTACTTAAAGAGGAAAAATTTATTAAGTATTCTGAAGCAATTGCAACAAACGGCTATAGCTTGGAAAAGCTAGCAGACAAGACAAATAAACTTGAAAGTCAGTTTGATATTTTATTAAGGATACTTGATGAGGGAATAATTGGAGTCAATGCCAGTGGAATAATTTTTGCAATTAATAATAGTGCGGAGAAAATTATTGGTAAGCATAAGGATGAGGTTATAGGCAGGATTGCAAAAGAAATTCTTACTGATATTCCATTTGAAGAGGTAATAACCTCCCTCCAGCCAATTAAATACAGATTAATAAAAATAAATGATGTACACATTGATTTAAGCATTGAACCAGTTATTAGCAGAAATAAAGCAATTGGTGCATTTGCTATTGTAAAGAAATTTAAAGATACAGAATATCAACAACAAAAATTAAGATTGCAGCTTTTAAATAGGGGTTACAGAGCCAAATATTGCTTTGAAGATATTATCGGTGAGAGTCCCATAATAGTTAAAACAAAAATAATAGCAGAAAAGATGGCCAAAACAAATTCACCCGTATTAATTACAGGAGAGAGCGGAACGGGTAAGGAGCTTTTTGCGCAAGCCCTCCATAATAGTTCTTTAAGAAAAGAATTCCCATTTGTGGCAGTAAATTGTGCAGCTATCCCTGAAAATTTGCTTGAAAGTGAGCTTTTTGGATATGAAGAGGGGGCTTTTACTGGTGCGAAAAAGGGAGGCAGACCGGGATTATTTGAATTTGCACATATGGGTACCTTATTTTTAGATGAGATAGAGGCAATGAGCATTAATCTGCAATCAAAATTATTGAGAATTTTGCAAGAGAAGGAAGTTGTTCGTATAGGTGGAGACAGGGTCATTAATGTAGATGTTCGAATTATTGCTACAACAAATGAAAATATAAACGAATTAGTTCATAAAGGCAAATTTAGAAAAGATCTTTATTTTAGGCTGAATGTTCTTCCATTAAATATCCCTCCTTTAAGAGATAGAAGAGAAGATGTCCTAATCATCTTAGAAAAGATAAAACGAGATTTGAAGAGTAAATTTGAACTATCTGACGAAATCAAGAAAATATTTTTGAATTATTCTTGGGAAGGCAATATAAGAGAGCTTAGGAACTATATAGAATACTTAACCTGTATATCTGAGGATAAAATTATAATAGAAGATTTGCCGCTTAATCTATCTAACTCCATAAACAAAATTGATAATATAACTAATTATGAAAACAGTGCGATTGAAGATATTGGAGAATATAAAGACTTTGTTAATACTATGGGTGAAAAACTTAGGGATTATATAATAATAATGGAACAGTTTGAAGTGTGCTACAGAAAACGTATTGGAATTGGTCGAAGGGCTCTGGCTAGGATAATTGAAGAAAAAAATATATTTTTGACTGAACTTGAAATTAGAACCATATTTTCAAATTTAGAAAAACATAAAATGATAACAATAACTAGGGGCAGGGGTGGCAGTAAAATTACCGAATTAGGTCTTAGTTTTATAAACACTATAAAAATGGGTTAAATAGATTAACATTAAATCTATTTAACCCATTAATTTTACAAATTTATAGTATCAAGATGAATATCTGCTTGATGTCACGTCAGAAATCGTAATATTAATATTGGCATAATAATTGCTGATACTATTCACGTATTTGCAAATACAAATTAATTATCAAGACATTATAGGGGGAGAAAGAATGCAATATAATTTTGACGAAATTATTAGTAGAAAATCAAATTTTTCAGCTAAATACGATGAAATGGGAGCTAAATTTGGAAGAGATGATCTAATACCTATGTGGATAGCAGATATGGATTTTAAAACAGCTGAACCTATAATTTCAGCAATGAGAGAAAGATTAGAACAAGGCATATTCGGATATGTATCAAGACCGGATTCATATTTTGAATCAATATGTGAATGGTATGAGAAAAAGCATAATTGGAATGTGAAAAGTGAACATATGAGTCATAGCCATGGGGTTATTCCAGGAATGGTAATGATGATGAAAGAATTTACAGAACCTGGAGACAAAATAATAATTCAATCACCAGTTTATAATGAGTTCTTTGAAATAGTAGAGGATCATAAAAGAGAGTTAGTAGTTAGTCCATTAAAGTTTGTAAACGGAAGATATGAAATGGATTATGAAGACTTTGAAGCAAAGGCAAAAGCAGGTGCAAAAATGTTCTTTCTTTGTAATCCGCATAACCCAGTTGGAAGAGTATGGACTAAAGAGGAATTGAAAAAGGTTGGAGAAATTTGTTTGAGATATGGCATTCAGGTTATAGCAGACGAAATACATTGCGAGTTGGTATATGGGGATAATAAATATATTCCATTTGCTTCAATTTCAAAGGAATTTTTCGAAAACTCAATAACCTGTATTGCTCCAAGTAAAACATTTAATTTAGCAGGGCTGCAATCATCTATTATAATTTTTGGTAATAAGGAACAAAAGAATAAATACGATTATCTATTGCAAATAAATGATATTAAAAGGAACAATTGTTTTAGCTTAGTTGCAACTGAAGCTGCCTACAGGTATGGAGAAGAATGGCTTGAACAATTATTGGTATACTTAAAAGATAATATTAATTTTGTATACGATTACTGTAAATTAAATATTCCCCAAATTAAACCCAATATTCCTGAAGCCACTTATTTGATTTGGATAGACTGCAGTGGGCTTGGGATGAGCAGTGAAAAATTAAGAAGTTTCATGACAAATGAAGCAAAAGTTGGATTAGGTTTGTGGTATGGAAAAGAAAGCAACGATCATGTAAGAATGAATATTGCGTGTCCAAGGTCAGTGATTGAGCAGGCATTGATAAGATTGAAAAAAGCAGTTGACAATCTATAAAGAATATTTATTAAAATGAATTTATAATCTATAGGGGGATTTTATATGGAACAGGCAAATAAAATGGAACAGACTAACAATCAACACCTTAAAAGGACTATGAATGCATTTCAAGGTGTTATGTATGTAATTGGATTGGTAATTGGTTCAGGAGTATTTTTAAAGCCATCAGTAGTTTTGAGGAATACAGATTCTACAGGCATAGCCCTTCTTCTTTGGGTTTTCGGTGGTGTAATTACAATAGCTGCCGCCCTTACAGTGGCTGAACTTGCTGCGTATATACCTAAGCTTGGTGGATTATATACGTATTTGGTGGAACTATATGGGGAAAAAATTGGTTTCTTGTTTGGATGGGTATCAGCTTTAATTAATGCTCCAGGAACCTGCGGCGCAGTTTCTATAGCTTGTGCAACTTTTGCAACTTTCTTTCTGCCAATGAGCGGTCCTCAGCAGAAAATATTTGCTATATCGCTAGTGATTGTATTGGTTATAGCACAAATAATTTCGACTAAATATGGAATATGGCTGCAAACATTGGCAACCATAGGCAAACTGATTCCAATAGCAGCAATAATTGTTTTTGGTCTAATTAATGGAACAGCACATGAAATTAATTTTGCATCTGTGGGTCATATGCAAGGTGCCAGCACAGCAGCTGCGTTACTTGGTGTATTGTGGGCCTATGATGGATGGGTTACAACTTGTACATTGGCTGCAGACATGAAAAATCCAGAAAAGAACATACCTAAGGCAGTTGTTATAGGTATTCTTGTTGTTATGGCTGTATATGTTGCTTTTAACGCAGCTATTTTCAATGTATTGCCAGCTTCTCAGGTGGCAGGTTCGCAAAAAATAGGTGTAGATGTTTGTGCAAAATTGTTTGGGCCTACCGGGGCAGCATTCATAACAGCTGGAATGATGATTTCCGTGTTTGGAACCCTAAATGGAATGCTAACCTGCGGTGCTAGATATACACTTGCAATGGGTGAACGTGGACATTTGCCAGCAGCTAATATTTTAGGTGCCCTTCATCCAAAACTTGGTACTCCTATCAATGCTTTAATATTTCAGGGTGTCGTTTCTATAATATACATACTTACAGGTACCTTTAATTCAATAACAGACTTGATAGTATTTGTTTTATGGATCTTCTTCAACTTTGGAATTGGTGGTGTATTTATTCTCAGAAGGAGAGTTACCCATAATCCAAAACTTTATCATGTACCATTTTTCCCAGTTCTACCACTAATAGGCTTTGCAGGTGGTTGTTACTTAATATTTGCAACCTTTAAAGACTCACCTAAAAGTGCATTGTTAGGCTTGGGAATTACGCTACTAGGATTGCCAGTGTACTATTACTGTAAAAACAAAAATAAGAATTTGAATTAAGTCAAAAGCATAAAAAAGAGCAACTTCAATATTGGAGTTGCTCTTTTTGACCTCTAAATATTTTTATAACCCTTCTATAGTTCCTTTTGAGGCGTGCTTCTGAGTATCCTCCTGTGATACAACTTTAGGTTTTGATTTTTCCTTACTGCCTCTTTTGGCTTCTTTCTTTTGCTCTCTATGACTCATCGATTTCACCCTTTCCTCCGAATTTCGCTCTTGAGCTTTCAGCTTGTGGATTATGGTTTATATTTTTCTCTTTAAAATCTCCATCTTCTTTTTTATTTTTCTTACTACTATTCATTTTATTATCCAATTTTATCTCTCCCTTTTATTAAGGTAATTTGTTTACATAAAATATATTTTCCATAAATAATACATTTTATCCATAATTATTAATAATAAATAGTTGAATGTTGAATAACAATAGTTGATAATATTAATAATGAATCAGAAAGAAGTGATACTAGTGGTAGATGTAGCTTTATTGGGCTGCGGAGGCAGCATGCCTATGCCAAATAGATTTTTATCCTCTCTTTTAATAAATTATAAAGGCAGAAAAATTCTTATTGACTGCGGAGAAGGCACTCAAGTTTCAATGAGAATTCTGGGTTGGGGCTTTAAATCTATAGATATTATATTAATTACTCATAGCCATGGAGACCATACAGTAGGACTGCCTGGGTTACTAGCAACAATTGGAAATAGCGGCAGAACAAATCCTATTACAATAATCGGTCCTAAAGGAATAAGTGATATAATAAAGGGATTAAGGGTTATAGCTCCCTATTTACCTTATGATATAAATATAATTGAGGCTGAGTCAAAAGCCTGTGATTTTAAGATTACATCAGAGGGGTTAAAAATTACAGAGAAAAATCATGAAATAAGTATTTCCAACTTAGAACTGGAGCATTCATCAGCTTGTTTAGGATATAGCTTGTATATTAATAGAAAACCTAAGTTTGATGTGGAAAAAGCAACTTCTAATTTGGTGCCAAAGATATTATGGAGCAGACTTCAAAGAGGAGAAGTTATATCATTTGAAGGAAACAAATATGAGCCTGAAATGGTGCTTGGAGATGAAAGATCAGGAATAAAAATCAGTTATATAACTGATACAAGGCCAATTGTTGCTATACCTGAATTTATTTTTGGAAGTGATCTATTTATTTGCGAAGGTACTTATGGTGATGATAATGATTTAGAAAAGGCGAAAATAAATAAGCATATGACGTTTACTGAGGCTGCTGAACTTGCTAAAGCTGGAAATGTTAAAGAACTTATACTTACTCATTTTAGTCCGGCAATGTTAGAACCAGGCAAATTTCTTGATAGTGCAGTAAATATTTTTGAGAATACTGTTATAGGAAGTGACAGACTTGTTAAAACTCTAGTTTATAATAAGTGATTTAATAAAATTTTATTTTGCGGGGTGGATTATGAAAATAAGCGGGGATTTAAAAGTTGTTATTGCTATGGCCATTTTTGGAAGTATAGGCGTTTTTGTGAAGAATATCCAACTGCCATCTATGGAAATAGCTTTTTTGAGGTCTGCTATTGCCAGCATTATGCTTATTTGCTGGGCAGCTTATATTAATAAAAGAAAATCAAATAATGATGAAGTAAAAGGAAATAAACTTTTGAAAAATAAAAAAAATCTATATTTACTTATAGCCTCCGGTGCTGCGTTAGGAATAAATTGGTTTTTTGTTTTTCAGGCATATAAGTACACTACATTGTCAAATGCAAACCTGGTGTATTATTTTTCACCTGTATTTGTAATACTGTTTTCTCCATTTTTATTTAAAGAGAAGCTTACTAAGGTTAAAATTATATGTGTACTTGTTGCCATAACTGGACTAGCCTTAATTCTTTTCAACCAGCCACAAAATACAGGCATGAATTATAATCATTTATTGGGAGTTACCTATGCATTATTAGGTGGTTCTCTTTATGCTGTAATAATTTTTTTAAATAAAAAAATCGAAGGTATTTCAGGTTCTGATAGGACAGTGGTACAAATATCCGCCGCAGCACTGGTGTTGCTTCCTTTTATCATTTATAGGAATGCCATACATTTCAACAGCATTAAAATGGTAGCATTTATTCTAATTCTTGGTATTGTACATACCGGGTTTGGCCTTTCATTATATTTTTCTGCAATGGAGAAGGTAAAGGCTCAAAATATTGCTCTTTTAAGTTATATTGATCCTATAACTGCAGTAATTTGGGGTGTGCTTATTTTTGGTGATAAAATGAATGCGCTTCAAATAATAGGCGGATTATTTATACTGATTTCTACATATTATGGAAGTGTAGAAAAAGCTGAAGCATAAATGATATTGAAAATAAAATATTAAGACCCTGAAGTTACATTAAACTAACTTCAGGGACTTTTGTTTTATAAAAACTAATGTATAGAATCATAATTTTCTCCATAGTCTATACATTTCCTGTTAAGTCTGTAACTAAACATGGTTATTCTTTCCAGGTTATTGCAGGCAGGTTTAAAGGTTGGGTCTAATGCATAAGCTGCTCTGTAATGCTTTCCGGATAAACTTAAATTTCCTGCAAATTCTGCAATAATGCCTAGAAGGTTATGAGTTTCAGGGGAAGTATCATCCTCAAGTATAGCAAAATGTATATATTCTTTAGCTTCGGAATAATTTTTAAGTTTAATTTCCTCTATTGCTTTTTTAATATTATTTTCAAATGTCATTTGACTCACCTCGAAAAATTAATGTTTCTTATAAGTTCATCTTATCAAAGCCAGTATAAAGATATTGTTAAAATAAAATACTATAGTATAAATAAAATATAAAGATTAAATTATTCATAAAATCTTCACAAAATCTTTATAGAGTTAACAAGTATCTTAATCCTACATTTATATTTCAGATGATATTATTTGAGATAAGAGATATTAAAAATTTTGGAGGGATTTCTATATGTTAGATATTATATTTACAGCATCTCTTTTGATTGGATTTGTATCCATTAAATTTTTCGCACAGTGGTGCCAAAAGCAAGTTGATAAAAAACAATAAAAAATGGAGGAGTATATATGTGGATTTTAATAACAATAATAATTTTACTATTTGTATATTTATGTTATGCACTGTTTAATCCCAAAAAATTTTAATTACAATAGCAAAAATAGGAGGAAGCTTATATGGACGTGTTACAAATTTTAATAGTTTTAGTCTTATTCATGCTTTTAGTGGTACCCATGGGTAAATATTTATATCAAGTAGGTACTTGTGAAAAAGCATTTGGAGACAAATTTTTTGATATTATTGATAATTTTATTTTTAGAATATGTGGAATAGATAAAAAAGAAAAAATGAACTGGATGGAATATGTAATATCAATTATCTTAGTAAATGCAGTTATGGTATTTATAGGATACATAATACTTAGAACACAAAATTTCCTCATATTAAATCCTAATAAAATAGGAGGAATGGAGCAAAGCTTATCCTTTAATACAATAATAAGTTTCATTACAAATACAAATCTACAAGATTACAGTGGGGAATCAGGACTTTCCCATTTAAGTCAAATGGTAGTTATAATATTTATGATGTTTACATCAGCCGCAACAGGCTTTGCTGCAGCTCTTGCTTTTATGAGAGGAATAGTTGGAAAAACAAAAACTATGGGAAACTTTTATGTGGATTTGGTAAGAGTTATTACCAGAGTTTTAATGCCGCTTTCAATAATAGTAGGATTACTTTTAGTATTTCAAGGAGTTCCTCAAACACTTTCAGGTACCCATACAGTAACTACAATAGAAGGAAAGCTGCAGGATATAGCCTTAGGACCTGTAGCAGCACTTGAAGCTATAAAGCATATAGGAACAAATGGAGGAGGTTTCTTTGGGGCAAACTCATCACATCCTTTTGAAAATCCTACACCTATATCTAATTTGATTGAGCTTTTGTCCATGATGATACTTCCAGGCAGCTTAGTATATACCTTTGGGTTAATGCTTAAAAATAAGAAACAAGCATGGACTATATTTGCAGCTATGAGCATATTGTTTTTAATTGGATTACCAATATGTTATTTTGCAGAAAAAGCTGGTAACCCAGCACTGGCACACATCGGTTTAAGTCAATTTATGGGTAATATGGAGGGTAAAGAGGTTAGATTTGGGATAGCACAATCCGCTCTGTTTAGTACAGTAACTACAGCCTTTACAACAGGGACCGTAAATAATATGCATGATTCTTTAACTCCATTAGGGGGTATGGTACCACTAATTAATATGATGCTTAATGTGATTTTTGGAGGAAAAGGTGTAGGCTTCATGAATATGATTATGTATGCCATAATTACAGTTTTTCTTTGCGGACTTATGGTGGGAAGAACTCCGGAATTCTTGTCAAAGAAGATTGAAGGTAAGGAGATTAAGCTTATATCACTTGCCATAATTATTCATCCATTTTTAATACTAATGTTTTCAGCACTGGCATTAATAGTTCCTCAAGGACTAGCGGGTATATCAAACCCCGGATTCCATGGATTATCACAAATTATATATCAATTTACTTCTTCTGCTGCTAATAATGGTTCAGGCTTTGAAGGAATGGCTGATAATACTTTATTTTGGAATACTACTGCTGGAATTGTAATGTTTTATGGTAGATATCTATCTATAATAATTCTTCTTGCTGTAGCAGGGTCCTTTGCTTCTAAAAGAGCTATACCTGTATCTGCAGGTACCTTTAGAACAGATAACGCGATGTTTACAATAACTTTAGTAATAGTAGTTTTAATAATAGGTGCTTTAACATTCCTACCGGCTTTAGCACTAGGGCCTATTGCAGAGCATCTCACATTATGGAATTAAAGAAGGAGTATAGAAATGAGTAATAAAAAGAAAAAATCTAAATTTATTACACAAGATACATTAAAGGAGTCAATAGTAGAATCCTTTAAAAAGTTAAATCCAAAATATATGATTAAAAATCCAGTAATGTTTGTGGTGGAAATAGGCTTTGTTATTGCATTGCTGCTTACATTCCTGCCCAATTTATTTGGAGATAAGGGAAATAATTTAAGTATATATAACCTTATAGTTGCAATAATTTTATTTGTAACTGTAATGTTTGCTAACTTTGCAGAAGCTGTAGCTGAAGGACGTGGAAAGGCTCAAGCTGAAAATTTGAAGAAAACCAGAAAAGACACTATAGCGAAGCTTATGGATTCAAAAGGTAATATTAATATTATAAATGCAAATGAACTAAAAAAGGGTGACATTGTAATAGTTGAAAATGGAGATATAATTCCAAATGATGGTGAAGTAGTAGAAGGTATTGCTTCAGTAGATGAATCTGCAATAACAGGTGAATCCGCTCCTGTTATGAAGGAAAGCGGCGGGGACTTCGCCTCTGTAACCGGAGGAACAAAAGTAGTCAGTGACTGGATAAAGGTTAAAATAACAGTAACTCCCGGAGAATCATTTTTAGATAAAATGATTGCACTGGTAGAGGGAGCTTCAAGACAGAAGACTCCAAATGAAATTTCTCTAAATACTTTACTTGTAAGTCTTACACTTATTTTCCTAATAGTTATAATAACACTTTACCCAATGTCTGTGTACTCAGGAGTAAAAATTCAAATATCCACATTAATTGCACTGCTTGTATGTTTAATACCAACCACCATAGGCGGACTTTTATCTGCTATAGGTATTGCTGGTATGGACAGAGTTACAAGATTTAATGTAATAGCTATGTCAGGAAAGGCAGTGGAAGCCTGTGGTGATGTAGATACCATGATACTTGATAAAACTGGAACTATTACCTTCGGCAACAGATTAGCTGCAGAATTTTTGCCTGTTGAAGATGCCGAATTAATGGATTTGATAAACTACTCTGTTATGTGTTCATTAAAAGATGATACGCCAGAGGGCAAATCTATTGTAGAATTAGGAAATAAATCAGGAGCAGCAATAAAACTTAAGGACTATGAAAATGTTAAGTTTATAGAATTTACTGCTCAAACCAGAATGAGTGGAATAGACCTTAATGATGGAACAATGATAAGAAAAGGTGCTTATGATTCTATTGTTAAAAAAGTCAAAGAGATAAAGGGTACGATTCCCAAGGATTTAGAAGACAAAGTAAATAAAGTAGCAAGACTTGGAGGCACCCCTCTTGTGGTATGCGCTCAAAGTAAAATTTTTGGTGTTATTTATCTTAAGGATACGGTTAAGCCAGGACTTGTTGAGAGATTCGCAAGACTTAGAGAAATTGGAATTAAAACCATTATGTGTACTGGTGATAACCCTTTAACTGCTGCAACCATAGCCAAAGAAGCTGGAGTAGACGGATTTATTGCAGAGTGTAAGCCTGAAGATAAAATAGAGGTTATAATGAAAGAACAATCAGAAGGCAAACTAGTTGCTATGACAGGGGATGGAACTAATGATGCACCAGCGTTAGCTCAGGCAGATGTTGGCCTTGCAATGAATAGTGGTACCACTTCTGCAAAGGAAGCAGCTAACATGGTAGATTTAGATTCAGACCCAACAAAGATTTTAGAAGTAGTAGAAATTGGCAAACAGCTTCTTATAACTAGGGGTGCATTAACTACCTTTAGTGTAGCTAATGATATAGCTAAATATTTTGCTATAATACCTGCTATTTTTGCAGTGGCAATACCTAAGATGCAGGTTATGAATATAATGGGACTTTCAACACCTTATAGTGCTATACTATCTGCTTTAATATTTAATGCAATAATAATACCTATGCTCATACCAATAGCCATGAAGGGTGTTAAGTACAAACCTATGAAATCTGAAACAATGCTTCTTAGAAATATGCTTGTTTTTGGACTTGGAGGGATAATTGTTCCTTTTGTAGGAATTAAAATTATTGATATAATAATCACGCCATTAGTCAGAATTTTGAGTTTAGGATAAAAAATAATAAAGATAAGAGGGAGAATTGTTATGAAAATGCTAAAAAAGGCTTTTCTGTTAAGTATTACTTTAATGATACTCTGTGGGATATTATATCCACTTGCTTTAACAGGAATAAGTCAGTTAGTTTTAAATAAAAAAGCAAATGGAAGTATGATAGTTTTAAATGGTAAAGAGGTAGGTTCAGAACTTATCGGCCAAAATTTTACAGACCCTAGGTTTTTTAGAGGAAGGGTTTCTTCAGTAAACTATAATACCTATACTGAAGCAGATATAAAGCCTGATAAGGATGGAAAAAAGGCTTATAATGGAGTAGGCTCAGGTTCACAAAATTTAGCGCCCTCCAATGAAGCCCTTCAAGATAGAGTAGAAAAAGACATAGAGGATTTTCTGAAGTCTCATCCTGGAGTAAAAAAGCAAGATATCCCAACAGATTTACTTACAAGTTCAGGTTCAGGGCTTGATCCGAATATAAGTCCTGAGGCTGCTAAAATTCAAATACCTGCAGTTTCTAAGGCATCAGGAATAAGCGAAGAACAGCTTCAGAAAATAGTAAATAAATATACTCAGGGGAGAAGCTTTGGAATATTTGGAGAACCTAGAGTAAATGTATTAAAAGTAAATCTTGAAATAGCTTCAATTATAAAAACTAAATAAGGTAATACTTATTTAATATGTTATAGGAGTAAGGAGATTTATTATGAAAAGGTTGTTTTTTATATTGTTAATTTTGATAATTGGTAGTATTAGTATGAAAACTTACAATGAAAATCCGTATATAGGAAAGTATCAATCTTCAAATAATACTACTCTAATGCTTAGCTCAAACAATAATTGCACAATGATAGATAATTTATATAAAGGAGTACTTTATACTAAGGGTAAATATGTTATAGATAACAATAATATAAATATAACATTTGATAGCAATGAACCAATTTATTATGATGTTTCAATTTTAACAGGGAATTTTGAAGGGAGTAGAATTAAAATTTATAATTCTTCAGAGAAAAAATATTATATTTATTCAAAAGAATAGTAAATGTATTAAAAGTAAATCTTGAAATAACTTCAATATTAAAGCAATAATGGTATAATAATGAAAAATAAATGTTAAGGGAGGGATTTGCATAAATAATTTTGAAAGACCAAATCCATACCAGCTTTTAAACCAATTGGAAAGAGAAGAGAAAAAATCAAAAAGAGGAGAATTAAAAATATTTTTCGGTTATGCTGCAGGAGTAGGCAAGACCTATGCAATGCTAAGAGAAGCCCATGATATAAAGGAGATAGGTAACGATATAGTTATTGGCTATATCGAACCTCATGCAAGGCAAGATACCTTAGCATTGCTTGAAGGAATTGAAAGCATAGAACCTAAGACTATAGTGTACAAAGGAATTAAATTAAGAGAATTCGATTTAGATAAAGCATTGCTTAGAAAACCTGAAATAATACTAGTGGATGAACTTGCTCACACCAATGTAAAAGGGCAAAGACATAAAAAAAGATGGCAGGATATTGAAGAACTTTTAGATGCAGGAATTGATGTATATACTACATTAAATGTTCAACATATCGAGAGTTTAAATGATGTAGTAGAAAGTATAACTCATATTACTGTTAGAGAGACTATTCCAGATAAAATTTTTGATAATGCGGACAAGGTTGAACTAATAGATATTGAGTCTGAGGAGCTTTTACAACGTTTTAGTGATGGAAAAATATATAGCAAGGAACAGACCAAAAAGGCTTTTAATAACTTTTTTACAAAGAATAATTTATATGCACTTAGAGAAATTGCACTTAGGAGAACAGCTGATAGAGTAAATATTGAAGTTGAAAGTGAAAGATTATCAAAAGGACAGATAACAGTTATGCCTACCTCAGATCAAGTTTTGGCTTGTATAAGTCCATCTCCTTCATCTCTAAAGGTCATAAGAACTGCTGCAAGAATGGCAGAGGTTTATCATACTAAATGGGTGGCTTTATATGTTGAAACTATAAAATCATCAAGACTAAATAAGGAAGATAAGGAGAGACTAAATGCTAATTTTGCCCTTGTAGAACAATTAGGAGGAGAGGTGATAACTGCAAACGGAGACAATATTGTTGAACAAATAATTCAATATGCTGAGTTTAGAAATATCACAAAAATAATTATAGGTAAAAATCATAGAAAAACCAGTAATTTATTTCATGTTTACGCAAAAGATATAGTTGATAAGCTTATGGAGTATAATTCCTATATAGATGTATATGTTATACCTAATTCCGCCTATAATGTAAAACGCGAAAATATAATTCTAAAAGTTAAGCCAGAATTTAGAATAACACTAAAAGAGATTTTAAAATCAGGAATTATTATGGCCATTGCCACAATTCTAGCTAAAGCTATTGACCTTATAGGATTTACAGAGGTTAATATTATCATGATTTTTATATTGAGTATTATTATTGTGTACATTGTGACCAGCGGCTACATAACGGGAATTTTATCCTCTATTATTGGAGTAATGCTTTTTAATTACTTTTTTACTGAACCAAGATATTCTCTTCAGTTTAATGATAAAAATTATCTAGCTACCTTTTTTATAATGCTATTAGTGGCATTTATTATCGGAACTCTCACAAATAAAGTTCAAAGAGAGGCTCGAAACTCCAAGATAAGGGAGAATAGAACTCAAATACTTTATAGAGTGAGCAAAAAATTACTAAGTGCAATGTGTACAGCAGATATTGTAGCTATTGGGATCAAATACATTTCAAGGTTAATAAACAGAACGGTAGTTTGTTATTTAGCAAGTGCAGATACATTATCCACTCCCTTTGTTTACAATTCAAATACATCGGAAAAAAATGGAAATATATTATTATCTAGAGATGAGGAAGCCGTTGCATATTGGACATATCTAAATGGAAAAGAGTCGGGCACAGGTACAAATACCTTTTATGGGGCCAAAGGATATTATATGCCGATAAAAGGACAAAAAAGAATAATAGGTGTGATTGGCGTATCTTGTATGGAAGGTACTTTAGAACCTGAACAAAAATATATTTTCGAAACGGTAATAAGTCAGATAGCAATTGCTTTAGATAGGGAATTCTTATCAAAAGAGCAGGAAACTTCTAAGATAGAGATTGAAAGAGAAAGGCTGAGAAGCAACTTACTTAGAGCTATTTCTCATGATTTAAGGAGTCCGCTGGCTGGAATTAAAGGATCTATAAGTACTATTCTTGAGAATGGAGAACATATTTCAAAGGAAACAGAAAAGATCCTTCTTAAGGGTGTTTTTGAGGATACCGAATGGCTTATAAGATTAGTGGAAAATCTGCTCAGCATGACTAGGCTTGATGAAGGAAAAATGAAAATAAATAAAAATTTGGAATTGGTTGAAGAAGTATTAACCGAAGCAGTGCAGAGAAGCTCAAAGCATTTTAAAAATAATAAAATAAAGGTGAATTTTCCAAAAAATTTTGTGATGATTCCCATGGATGGCAGTTTAATTGAACAAGTAATAATAAATTTAATTGACAATGCAGTTAAATATTCTCCGGAAGAGTCTTTAATAATAGTTAGTGCTTACGAAAAAGCTAATAATGTAATATTTGAAGTAGAAGATAATGGAGCCGGCATATCAAAAGAAATAATGCCATATATTTTTGACAGGTTTTTTACAAATGGAAGTAAAATATCTGATTCAAGGCGGGGAATTGGTTTGGGACTTGCTATTTGTAAATCAATAGTTGAAGCTCATGGCGGGAAAATTGAGGCTGTAAATAAAAAAGATGGAGGAGCTGTTATTAGGTTTAATATTCCTAAGGAGGAAAAACAGTATGGATAATAAACCATTTATACTTTTAGTAGAAGATGATAAAGCAATAAGAAATTTCATAACCGCTTCTTTATCCACTCAAGGGTATAGATATTTAGAAACAGATAAGGGAAACGAAGCTGTGGCTCTTGCAATGTCATATAATCCTGATTTAATAATTCTTGATTTAGGACTTCCTGATATTGATGGAATTGAGGTAATAAGTAAGGTAAGAGAATGGTCAAAAGTTCCAATAATAATTGTCTCTGCAAGAGAGAACGAAAGGCAGAAGGTAGAGGCATTAGATAGAGGGGCAGATGACTATTTAACTAAACCCTTTGGCATTAGTGAATTGCTTGCAAGAATCAGGGTGTCACTTAGGCATAATATTAATAATGAAACAAATAATGATATAAAGGATATGTTTATAGTTAAAAATTTAATTGTGGATTTAGTTAAAAGGCGGGTAACGATTAATGGGGAGGATATACATTTAACTCCTATCGAATATAAAATACTTGTTTTGCTTTGCAAACATTCAGGTAAAGTGCTGACTCACAATTATATCATACATGAAATATGGGGCGCATCTATAGGCAGTGAAACTCAATCTCTAAGGGTGTTTATGGCGAATCTGCGAAGAAAGATAGAAAAAGAACCAGCACAGCCAGAATATATATATACAGAAGTTGGCGTGGGATATAGATTAATAGATGAATAGTCTGGAAAGTGTCTAATAATATAGGCACTTTTTTTGTTCTAAAGAAAATCCAAATATAAAAAATAGGGTGCTCCGCCCAGGCATTTTATGATAATGATTATTTGTTATTTTACCCTAAATAAATACATATGGTTTAAAGTAATTTTATAAAAATCTAAAAACTTTAAATAAAGTTGTCAAATAATATGATAAATTGTCGGTTTATTGATAAAATAATAATGTATTAAATAAATTTGAAAGGTTGTAGTTATTTTTGGAGACTTTCAATTTTAAAACAACGTATACAATATTCGTTTTTGTTGCTTTAGCAGCTTTCGATAATATAATCTTAGGCTTATTTCCACCACTTTTTTCTTCAATTGCCGAAGATCTAGGTATACCAATTCACTTATTGGGAATTGTTTTGGCTGTAAATATTTTTGTTACATGTATTTCATCAGTATTCTGGGGGTATATGGCAGGAAAATATAATAGAAAAAGACTTATCATATTTGGAACTATTTTTTGGTCAGTATCAGTATTTTTAACCTCCAGGGCAAATAATTTTACTGAAATGGTTATCTGTCAGATATTAATTGGAATAGGACTTGGTTGTATAACTTCTATTGGATTTAGCATTTTAACTGATTTTATACCCCACAAAAACCGTGGGATGGTATTGAGTCTTTGGGGGTCAGCTCAGGGCTTTGGAGGGATAATAGGAGCAATAATGGCTTCTGTAATCGCTACTTCTTCAAGTTGGAGGCGACCATTTGAAATTGTCAGCATAATAGGGTTATTATTAGTGATATTATATTTTTTTGTAAAAGTTCCTTCCATGGGCGAAGCAGATCCAGAGCTTCAGGAACTTATTAAAGAAGGCTATGAGTATAATCACACCATTGAATTAAAAAGTATACATAGTATAGTCACAAGGAAAAGCAATATTTTACTGTTTCTACAGGCCTTTTTTATGAACATTACAAGCAGTACCATAATATGGCTGCCTACATTATATATTGCTAAGATAGAGAATCTGGGGTACAGCACTAAAATTGCAATCATAGCATCAGGGTTTATTTTTGCTTTGTTTCAAATTGGAGGTATCTCCTCACCTTTCTTTGGTCATTTAGGGGATATTGTTCAAAAAAAGAGCTATAGGGCAAGAGCTAGGCTATCTTCAGTTTTCATTATTGCAATGATTCCTTTTTATATATTGATGTTTATAATTCCAATGAACAAATTATCATTACCAAGTAATGACAATCCACTATCAATATTATTTGCTTTATTAAATCAGATTGTTTTTAATCCATGGATTGGTGCTATATTTATTTTTTCCTTGTTTGCGAGTGCACTGCAATCTGCAAACCCGCCAAATTGGCTTGCGCTGATAACAGATGTAAATCTTCCGGAAAACAGAGGAGCAGCCTTCAGCATAGCTAATATTGCAAATGGAGTTGGAAGAGCTATCGGGAATGCCCTATTTGGCATTTTGCTTTCCTATCTTACTTTTTATTTAAAAGAACCACAAAATTATATTGTAACATTGATTATATTTCAACTATTTTTAATTCCTTCAGCTATAATGTATATAAAAATGTCAAGGTATAATAAAAAAGATATTAGCCATGTTAAATATACTCTTCGTAAAAGAGCACAACATTTAAAAACAATTCAAAGCACTGAACACAACCAAACAAAAAAGTATTAATTAATTCAGATACTCTTTTATTTCAATTATGAGCTAAAATTTCATTTTTTTTCGTCTATACTTTTTTGTTCGCGTCCTGTATACTCATAAGAGATGAAAATCATATTTTTTATAAATTATATAAAAACTTAATAATTGATTCAATATTATTATGATATGATATCTAGTGAAGTATCCATAAAAGGGGTTGGAGTTTTTTTGAAGGCTTTTGATATCAAAACAACTTATACGATATTTGTTTTTCTTGCACTGGCTGCTTTTGATTATATAATTTTAGGTTTATTTCCGCCGCTTTTTTCTTCTATTGCCAAGGATATGAATATTCATATCTCAATGCTTGGAATTGTTTTAGCGGTGAACATTTTTGTAACATCCATTTCAGCTATTATATGGGGCTTTCTTGCGGGAAAATATAATAGAAAAAGACTTATTATAATAGGTACTGTATTTTGGTCTGTATCCGTATTTTTGACATCAAAGTCGCAAAACTACTTACAATTAGTTGTTTCTCAAGTTTTTACTGGAATAGGACTTGGATGCATATCATCCATTGGCTTCAGTGTTTTAACTGACTATATTCCTCATAAATATCGCGGAACTCTTTTAAGCTTATGGGGGATATCTCAAGGCTTTGGTGGAATTGCAGGTGCTATTATGGCGTCGCTTGTGTCGACCTCTTCAAGTTGGAGAAAACCTTTTGAAATAGTTAGTATAATAGGTTTATTGCTAATTATTCTCTATTTGTTTGTTAAGGAACCCTCCTTGGGTGAATCAGACCCAGAGTTGATGGAGCTTATAAAAGACGGTCATGATTACAGTTATAATATTGAATTAAAAAGTATACTTAATATTGTTATAAAAAAAAGCAATGTTCTATTGTTTTTACAGGCTTTTTTTTATAATATTGCTACCGGAACTTTGATTTGGCTTCCTACTCTTTATATTTCGAAAATCATTCAGCAGGGTTACGATTCCAAGACGGCAATTATAGCAGCTGGATATCTTTATGCTATGTTTCAAATAGGTGGACTTACTGCTACTTTCTTTGGCTATATTGGTGATAAGGTCCAAAAGAAAACTTACAGAGGCCGCTCCAGGCTTGCAGCCTTTTTTATGTTTATAACTATGCCTTTTTATATAATAATGTATTCAGTTCCTATGAATAAATTAATGCTGCCTGCAGGGGACAACCCGCTTTTTATATTATTTGCTTTATTAAAGCAGATTTTTGTAAATCCTTGGATAGGTGGCATATTTGTTTTATCTTTTTTTGCATGTGCGGCACAGTCTGCCAATACACCTAACTGGCTTGCTTTGATAACTGATGTGAATCTGCCGGAGGATAGGGCTGCGGCTTTCAGCATAGCTAATCTTGCTAATGGACTTGGAAGAACTATAGGAAATGCAGCTTTCGGCATTTTACTTACTGCTATTTCTCTATATACTAAAGAGCCCCAAAATTATATAATTACTCTTTGGATATTCCAGTTATTTTTTATTCCTTCAGGTATATTATATTTAAAAATGTCAAAATCTAACAAGAGAGATATTACCAGAGTTAAGTCTACCCTTCGCATGCGTGCACGGAAGGTGTATGGAGATGTTTGCGCGGTACCTGGTACCATTGATAGATAATAATAATGCTAATTGTATGGGGTAATACCAAAAAAATCGGAGGTGGATTTTTTGAAAAAAGAAAAATTGTTAGTGCTAGATGGAAACAGCTTGATGAACAGGGCATATTATGCTCTGCCACCACTTACTAATACTGAAGGGCTTAATACAAATGCAATATATGGTTTTGTTACCATGCTTTTAAAGATGAAAGATGAAATAAAGCCTGATTATATAGTTTCAACCTTTGATAGAAAAGCGCCAACTTTCAGACACGATGAATATAAAGATTACAAGGCAGGCAGAAAGAAAATGCCTCCTGAACTAGCGGAGCAGTTTCCTGTGGTTAAAGAATTACTGGGATTGCTTGCTATTGATATTTTTGAGATTGATGGCTTTGAGGCTGATGATCTTATAGGCACACTTTCAGTATTTGCAGAAAATAAAAACATTGATGTATTTATTGTAACTGGAGATAAGGATGCTCTTCAGCTTGCAACGGATAATGTTAAAGTAATCATTACTAAAAAGGGTATAACCGAGAAAGAGATTTATGATAAAAACAGGATGATGGAGGATTTTGGCATAACTCCTACACAGTTTATTGATGTTAAAGGGCTTATGGGTGATTCCTCTGATAATATACCTGGAGTGCCCGGAGTTGGTGAAAAAACAGCTTTTAAATTAATTAAGGAATATGGAAGCATAGAAGAAGTTTTAAGGAATATAGATAATATAAATGGAAAAAAATTAAAGGAAAACCTTCAGGAGTACAGTGAGCAGGCAGTATTCAGTAAAAAACTAGCTACAATAATAAAGGAAGTTCCTATAGACATTGACATGGATTCAATTAAATCAAAAGAAAATTATGATTATGACGGTGTCAGAAATTTATTTTATAAGCTTCAGTTTAAGTCATTGATTGATAGAATACCTCAGAATAAACTAGACCAGGCAAAAAATATTGATATTGAAAAACTGGATTATAGAAATATTATTAACATATACGAATTAGATGAGTTAATAAACAATTCAATATTAAAATCTAAGGATGAATATTTATATATTCTTTTTGATACAGCAAATTATAATGTTTTCTCTCAAGGAATGATTAAAAAGATATTTATAAATTTTAAGGGTGCAAATTATATTTTAGATATCGAAAAGCTTTTGAATGAGGATAGAATAAAAGCTAAAGAACTGGTTAATTCCATCCTCAAGGATAAGGATATAAAAAAGATAAGCTTTGATGTAAAAGCGCCTCATGCCATTTTGCATAAATTAGGCATCGATTTTAACGGCGTAAAATTTGATCTAAAAATAGCAGGTTATTTAATTGATTCTTCAAGTGGAGAGTATGAACTGGATGCTTTAATTCATGAATATTTAAATATTGATTTAAAGGATGAAGAGGATGATTTAAAAGTTAGGAAAACCTTTTACTTAAAGGCTCTTTATGAAAAAATGGATCCTAAGATAAAAGAATTGAATATGCAGGAACTATTATTTAATGTGGAGCAGCCTCTTACAGATGTGCTTGCAGCAATTGAGAGTCAAGGCTTCAAGATAGATAGTGTTAAATTAAACGAATTGGGTGAAAAATTTAATAATGAAATTCATAAAGTTCAACAGGAAATATTTTCAATTGCAGGTGAGGAGTTTAACGTAAACTCACCAAAACAGCTTGGGAAAATATTATTTGAAAAATTAGACCTGCCTGTTATAAAGAAAACAAAAACCGGGTATTCCACTAATGCAGAAGTACTGGAAGCATTAAGCGATAAGCATGAAATAATAGATAAGATAACTTATTACAGACAGCTTGCTAAACTATTTTCAACTTATGTGGAAGGTTTAAAGGTTGTAATTGATGTTGATGGCAAGATTCATTCTAGTTTGAATCAAACAGTTACTACTACAGGAAGGCTGTCCAGCACAGAACCAAATCTGCAGAATATTCCTATTAAATATGAAATGGGACGAGAGATTAGAAAGATTTTTATTCCTGAAAATGAAGATTGTGTAATATTGTCTGCAGACTATTCTCAGATAGAGCTTAGAGTTTTAGCCCATATTGCGGATGATAAAAATCTTATTAGTGCATTTGAAAATCACCTTGATATACATACAAAAACTGCATCTGAAGTATTTAAAGTGCCGCTTGATGAGGTTACCCCTCAAATGAGAAGCAATGCAAAGGCGGTTAATTTCGGTATAGTTTATGGAATAGGAGATTTCAGCTTAGGGAAGGACTTAAAAATTTCTAGAAAAGAAGCAAAAAATTATATTGACACATATTTTGAAAGATATCCCGGAGTAAAAAAATATATGGACGATATAATAAAGTTTGCAAAGGAAAATTATTATGTGACAACTATTTTAAACAGAAGAAGAGCTTTGCCTGAAATTAAAGCTTCAAATAAAATAGTTCAGGCATTTGGTGAAAGATTAGCTATGAATACACCAATTCAGGGAAGTGCTGCAGATATCATCAAATTGGCCATGGTAAATGTTTACAGAGAAATTGAAAATGGAAATTTCAAGAGCAAATTGATACTTCAGGTTCATGATGAATTAATTTTAAATGTATATAAAGATGAACTGGAAGAAATAAAATCCATAGTTAAAAATGAAATGGAAAATGTTATGACTCTAAAAGTACCTCTTGAAGTCGACATAAATATCGGCAACAGCTGGTATGAAGCAAAGTAGGTGTATGTAATGCTTAAGGTTGGATTAACCGGTGGAATCGGAAGCGGAAAAAGCACGGTATCAAAATATATAAAAGAATTGGGTTTTGAAATTATTGATGCAGATATAATTTCAAGAGAGGTTCTTGTAATTTATCCAGAAATTCTAGAAAATATAAGAAAACAGTTTGGCGAAGAGTTTTTTGATGAAAATAGCCAGCTTGATAGAAGAAAATTTGGAAACTATCTATTTAGAAATAAGAGCAAACTTGCTGAGTACGAAAAAATTATTTTGCCTTTAATTAAAAGGGAGATATTTAATAGAATGGAACAGCTTGAGCGCCGCTCTGAAAAAGTTTGTTTCTTAGATGCTGCAACACTTATTGAAAAGGGAATATATAAGCAAATGGATAAAAATATATTAATCTGGGTTGAGAGAGATATTCAAATTAAAAGGGTTGCAAATAGAGACAATATGGCTTTGGATGATGTTAATGAAAGAATCAATTCACAAATGAGTTTAGATAAAAAAAGGGAATATGTTGATTTTGTGGTGAATAATTCAAAAGAAATAGAGGAAACTAAAAAAGAGGTTAATAACATTTTGAAAGAATTAGGCATTATTAAAAGGGAGGTGCATTTGTCCTAATTATTTTGGGGCAGGTTTAATTTGAAATCAATAAAGAATATAACTATATTATTAATAATTTTCGTATTAATTATGAATGCAAGCAGTGTGATGAAATATCTTTTCCCTTTTAATCACTCAGATTCCATAGCTAAGTATTCTAAACTATATAATCTTGATCCTATTATTGTATCTGCAGTTATTAGGACAGAGAGTAATTTTGACATTGATGCAAAATCAAGAAAGAATGCTTATGGACTTATGCAAATCACACCAGATACAGCAAGGTGGGCTGCAGATAAGATGAAGATAGAAAATTTTAGTCTTGATATGCTTATGGATCCTGAAACCAATATAAAAATGGGCTGCTGGTATTTGAGTAATCTGCAAAGTGAATTTAAGAATACGGAACTAGCTCTAGCTGCCTACAATGCAGGCAGGGGAAACGTCCAAAAATGGTTAAAGGATTCTAATTATTCTTCAGACGGTGTAACCTTAGCAAGTATCCCCTTTAGTGAAACTGATAAATATATAAAAAAGGTAAAAATTTATTACAAGGTCTATAAATTTCTATATTTTTAGGCTGAGTTTAAGAATAATGTTTATATTAAATAAAATAAGTATGGAAACTATTCAAATAGATTCCAAATTGTTTAAGAACCTCCATGTTTTCCTGGAGGTTTAATTATTCTCAAATTAATTGTGTTTTTTTGTCATAATGAAGTATTATACAATTTGTGATATTATAAAAAGTGAACTGTGAGTACTAACCTCATATTAATAAGTATTGTTAAAAAACAAAATAGATGTATGGGATTTCAAAAACCAAAGGGGGTAACAGAAGATATATGAGTCATAGGGAGGGATTGCATACTATCAGGGTAATGATTGTGGATGACGAACTTCCGGCATTAAAAATGGCCGAAAGTGTACTTCGGACCTTTAAGATTGTGGACATATGTGGTGTTTTTTCAGACCCGGATGAACTCTTGGAGTGTTTACACGCAGCAGCAGTGGATTTGATCCTTGTGGATATGAAAATGCCCGGCATACACGGCCTTGAATTGGCAGGACGAATTCAAGAGCTTAAACCCGAGGCTTTAATTGTGTTTGTAACGGCTTATGACGATTATGCAGTCGATGCATTTGAGACGGAAGCTTTGGACTATATCATGAAGCCGCTCACGGCGGAGCGGATGCAAAAAACGCTTGATAGATATATGAGCAGATGCAGGGGACAAAAGCAGAATAAAGCATTCGAACGTATTATTGTAAGATGCTTTAGACGCTTCTCCATGGAGAAAGAGCAAGGAGAGTTGATAAAATTTAGGACGGCAAAGTCAGAAGAACTATTGGCGTTCCTGCTTCATCATCGTGGAAGTCCGATTTCAAAATGGAAAATAATGGAAGAAATGTGGTATGATAGGGATGCAGAACATGCGCAATCAATGTTATATACTACGCTATATCAATTGCGAAAAGATTTGGAAGCTTTCGGGATTCACAATGTAATTCAGCACAGCCGGAAGGAAGGTGGGCTTTGCTGGCTGTCGTGGTTGCCTGATGAATGGGATTATGTGGAATACACTGAAAGCTGCAGGAAGTATAAAGCTGGCAAAATTTCTATTGAACATGCCAAGCATATTGCAGCGATTTACAGAAATGGATATCTGGCAGAGAATGGATACAGGTGGGCGGAAGAAAGAAAAAATGAGCTTGAGCTGAGCTACGCTGAACTTTTGGAGGGAATTGCCGACAATGAAGTACACCTGCAACGGTTTGAGTTTGCCTTGCAGCATCTCAAAAGCTTGGCAGACATATTTCCCTTCACTGAACGGGTTCACCTCAAAATAATAGCACTTTATTTGCTTATGAGCAAAAATGAGACTGCTAAAAGCTACTATCGAAAGACAAAAGCAATGTTAGCAGAGGAATTAGGGGTTCCTCTTCAAATAGACATAGAATCATTAGCTTTAAATCCGAGTTCAGCTTTTAGTAATCAAAAAACGATGTAGCAAAAGGAATATGAATATTTATTTTATGTGATTGATAAAGATAAGGTCTGTAAATTTGTCAAAATTGAGGAATTTGCAGGTTTTTTTATTATATAAGTCATATGTTTGTTCAAATCCGGTTCAAATTGAACAAGTATAATAGAAGCTACAAATACCATATCTTTAATATTGTTGACATAATGCTTCGATGATATTATTAAATGTAACATATGGAAGGAGGTTATCCATGGATTCGATACAAATGCTGGGTTATGAAAAACTGGAAATATTATATGAAAACCGCTGGACACTTGTTTGCCGGGCGCAAAACAAGGAAGGCAAAACCTGTTTGTTAAAGGCGCTGAAGTATGATCAGCCCACAAGGGAGCAATTGGCGCGGTTTGAATATGAATACACGCTTTTAAAGGGATTGGATGTTCCGGGAATCATAAGGGTACGTGAATTGGTAAGGCATTATAAAGGACATGTTATGGTTATCGAGGATGCAGGAGGTATACCGATCATGGATGCTCCGATATTTAAAAGTATACAGCAGGGCGACAAGCAGCTTACCGTGGCAAAGCTGCAGTGGATATTGGAGATATTCATTAAAATGGCAGAAGTAATAGGCAGAATTCATGAATGTAATTTGATACATAAAGATATCAATCCTGCAAATTTTATATTTCTGCCCGATTCGAACTGGGTGAATATACTGGATTTCGGACTAGCAACAAAACTAGAGCGCTTCGGAAATGAAATGTGTCATGCTCAGGTGATGGAAGGGTCACTGCCATATATTTCCCCTGAACAGACAGGAAGAATGGATAGAACTATAGATTACCGCACCGATTTTTATTCTCTCGGTATATCCATGTATGAATTGATTACAGGGCAAAAACCTTTTACTGTCGATGATCCACTGGAACTCGTCCATTGCCATATTGCTGGGACGCCTATCCCTCCTCATGATGTGAATCCGGATATACCAATGATGGTTTCGGTCATTATCATGAAGTTGATGGAAAAAGCGCCGGAGCAGCGCTACCGGAGTGCGGCAGGCCTTACGCATGATCTTAAAAAATGTCTGGACAGTCTGAGCTCATCCGATACTGTGGAGTATTTTGAAATAGGTGTGAATGATGTTTCATCAAAATTTCAAATTCCTCAAAAGCTGTATGGCAGGGATGGCGAAAGGGAAAAGCTGGAACAGGTATATGCCAAGGTGACAGACGGTGTTTCCAGGGTATTGCTGGTTGGCGGGTATTCCGGTGTTGGGAAAACCTCCGTTATTCAGGAAATATGCCGACCGATTGCCGAATTCGAAGGCTTTTTTGCAGGCGGAAAATGTGAGCAGTTTCAGAGAAATACACCTTACTTTGTATTTTCCCAGGCTATAAAAGAGCTGGTCGAAACACTTTTGCAGGAACCAGATTCTATGTTGGAACAGTGGAAAGAACGTTTAACAAGAACGTTAAATGACAATGGGAGGTTGATTATTGACATGGTTCCGGAGCTTGCGGCTGTCATCGGACCTCAGCCACAGGTGAATGAGCTAGGACCAGCAGAAAACAGGAACCGATTTCTCTACACCTTTGGTAACTTCTTTAAGGTTTTTGCAAGAAAGAACTGCCCGCTGACTGTGTTCCTGGATGATTTGCAGTGGTGCGACCAGCCTTCCATGGAGCTTATTAAGTACATTCTATCTCGTGATGATATGGAAGGCCTTGTGATGATAGTCTGTTACCGGGATAATGAACTGACAGAAGGTCATCCTCTGTATGTTCTATTGGATGAGATACAAAAATCAGATAAAATGGTGACATTGCCAGTCAAGCCTCTGAAGGAGGAACATGTTGCCGTGATGTTGGCAGATATGCTGCATCACACAAAAGACAAGGTAAGATCACTTGCTGGGATTGTGTGTAAAAAGACACAAGGGAACCCGTTCTTTGTTAAAAAATTGCTTATCTACCTGTATGATGGACATTACATCCGCTTTAATGGAACCATGCGGCAGTGGGAATGGGATGCTGAGGAAATAGAAAGCATGGGAGTCAGCGATAATATTGTTGATTTTATGATCAGTCAGATATTAAAATTGCCGCCTGAAACACAGGGCATGTTAAAACTTGCTGCATTGGTTGGCAGTTCCTTTGACCTTAAGATATTGTCTGCTGTTGAGAATATCCCTGTCTCAAAAGCCGCAGCACGATTGCGGGAAGCGGTTGAGGGCGAAATCATCCTGCTTGATGGTAGTGATTATATTATAGTTGAGGAGTTGCAGATGGTAGAACGCAATGTGAGCTTCCATTTTGCCCATGACAGGGTGCAGCAAGCATGTGCCGCATTAATGGAGATCGAACAGCAAAAGAAGCTACATCTGCAAATTGGCCGGATAATAAAGATGAATACGATGCAAGGCGAGTGGATGAACCGTTCTATGGACATCGTATGCCATTTGAACGAAGGAATTGAGGGAATAGAGACTGATGATGAACGCTGGGACACGGTCAGATTGAATTTATGGGCTTGTCAGAAAGCAAAAACGTCTTCAGCTTTTTACCCGGCGTTAAAATATATCGAAAATAGTGTCAGCTTATTACCTGAGAATGCCTGGATTCAGGACTACGAATTAACTTTTGCAGTCATTAAGACCTATGTTGAATGCGCCTACCTCAATAATGAATATGAGTTGGCCGAGGAACAGGCTCAGTATTTGCTGCGTCAGGTAAAAACTACTATGGAACAAGCTGAAATAAGATTGATGCAGAGCCGTCTATTCAACTTTCAGGGTCGGTTGGATCAAGCGATACAATATGCATCTCTAGGATTGCAGCTTCTTAAGATGGGTGTACCGGCTACCCCAGGGATGCTTTTCCTGCTCAAGGAAATGATGATAGTTAAGGCTGGGCTATTGGGTAAAAGCATCGAAAACCTTCTAAAATTGCCACCTATGAAAAATGAGAAAATAAAGCTGGCTTTACATCTGTTGCATGAAATAAATCGTGCGGCCTATCTGTTCGGTAATACTAACCTATTTTTACTGTCCATATTAAAGAGAATGCAGCTGACTCTAAAATTTGGTAATAACCGTGAAGCAGGTATGACGTATGTTGCATACTCTATAATATTGGCGATGCTTGGAGATTTTCAGGGTACTTATAAATTCTGTGAATTGGCGCTCCTTTCACACGAAAAGGAAGGGAGTTTTGAATGCCGTCCAACTACTCTTTTCAGCTGTGGTTTTTTTGGTCATGCATGGAATCGTTCTTGGAAGGATATTGATCAATGGTTCTTAAGGTCGATGGAAGAGGCCATAAAATATGGGGATCACCATACGATAGCTTTAGCAGGCTCTTTCATGTATGCTTTCAAGCCGGACGCGAGTATCAAGTTTCTTGTGGAAAATGCTATGAAGCAGTTTCCGTTGGTCAGACAGACAAACAACCGGTTATCATTCAACTTTACTTTTTTAATGATCCATCGGTGGCTTAATTATGCCGGACTGACAGACGGACGGTTTACCATGAACGTATCCCGGGAGACGTATGAGCAAAACGGAAATAACGGCATCGTATTCAGTGAGGAAGAATGCTTGAATGCCTTATTTAAGGGAAATTTCTCATCCGCTTTTGGGGTCTATTTCAAGGAAAAAATGTATATTCATTATTTTTATGATGATTATGCTGGAGCCATGAAGTACTTAAAAGAATCGGACAAGTTTATAAAATATCATACAGGCACGCCATACATAGTTGAATGCAGGATGTGCAATTTTTTGGTTTTGGCTGCCAATATCTCGAATATGTCCAAAAAAGAAGCGAGAAAGGCTCAGATAAGGTTGAGAAAAGAATATAACCATGTAAAATCCTGGGCGAAGAATTGCCCGGTTAACTTCGAGCATTTGCAATATATTATGGAGGCTGATCTGGCACGACTTGCCCATAGACCTTATGAGGCTGCAGACCTTTATGACCGAGCAATACAGACAGCAAGGAAGAATGGCTTTATGCGGGATGAAGCCTTGGCAAATGAACTGGCAGCTAAAATGTTCATGAAACAGGGGAAGCAAAAACAGTGCGCATTTTACATGATGGAAGCCTTGAGAATCTACCAGTTATGGGGAGCAGACGCAAAAGTCAGCCATATGATGGAGGAATACGGATATTTATTAAAAATGGTAGAATATCGTGAGGCAGCATTGGAAACAGCAACAGCTAATGCTGCAGAGGACCTGGACGTGATGTCTATTGTAACGGCTTCGGGGGCTGTGTCCAGAGAAGCACAGTTACCCAATTTACTGCGTCAAATCATGAAAACAGTAATAGAAAATTCCGGAGCACAGAAAGGCCGCATCCTTCTGAAGTTCGAACAAGGTTGGAGGATTGAAGCAGAGTGGCTGTCTGAAGCAGAGGAAACCGAAGTATTGCAATCTATACCTCTGGAAGAAGGGGACGGCTTATTGCCCTCTTCTGTCATCAACTTTTGTATCCATACAGGAGAATCCGTGGTGCTTGGCGACGCAGCAAATGCGGGTCGCTTCTGTAAAGATCTATATATACGGCAAAATCAAACCAGGTCCTTGTTGTGCATGCCCATTCTAAATCAGGGAAATCTGGAGGGCGTTCTGTATCTGGAGAATAACCTGTCATCGGATGTTTTCACCAAAGAACGTATACATATATTACAGCTTTTGGCTGCCCAATTTTCAATTTCCATCAAAAATGTCCGGTTATTTACTGAACTGCTTGTAAAGACGGAAGAGGTGCACCAGGCTGCAGAGCAAGTTCTTCGTTCGGATATTGCATTTTTGCAAGCACAGATTAAGCCACATTTTCTCTATAATGCCATCAATACCATCTCGGCTTTTTCGCTGGATGATTCTCAGATGGCGCGGGATCTGCTGGCAAAGCTCAGCCAGTACCTGCGGGGAAGCTTTGACTTTAAAAACAGGGACAGGTTGGTGACTTTGCGCAAAGAACTTGAGCTGGTGGAAGCATACCTATTTATTGAGAAAGCCCGCTTTGGAGATAGACTGTGGGTGATTTATGATATTGATGAAAGTGTCGATTGTTTGCTGCCACCAATCATAATTCAGCCGTTGGTGGAAAATGCGGTTTTGCACGGGCTGTCTGGGCGAAAAAAGGGCGGCACGGTGGCAATTTCCATTTTCAATGAAAAGAAATTTATTGTCATTTCTGTTGAAGATGACGGTGTAGGGATTGATGATGCACTTTATGCAAAGCTTTTTGAAAACAGTGCTGAAGGGAACGGCGGAGTAGCCTTGAAGAATATTCACAGGCGATTGAACAGAATATACGGTCATGGACTGGAAATTGAAAGAAAAGCTACCGGAGGGACAAGAGCGACCATACGTATTACAAAATAAAAAAATTTTTACTTTATTAAGATAATTTTCCTTTAACGAGTCCTGTAAATATGCTCAAAAAGCTGAATTTACAGGGCTTTTATCGTTTTCTGTAATTTTATCCCTTATGATTTTTGTTCAAATTCGGTTCAAATTAGATGAGTAAAATTAAAATAGATGGATGTAGGAGAAATGTTCTTTGTAACAAAATAATCAAAGCAATTGAGAATTTATTAAGGAGGGTAGACCATATGATTAACTCAATCGAAAATTACAATAAAATTAAACTTATTTACACTTCGAAAAACAGCATTTTATATACAGCTGTTGATGAAATGACCACTAAAACTGTTGTCTTGAAAACCGTAAACGAAAGCATTGTCGATGCATGTGGCTATGCAAAGATTCAGAACGAATACAATACATTATCAAAAATAAAGAGTAAATTTGTACCGGAAGCAATTGATTATTTAAAAATAGATGATGTTCATTTTATAGTACTGGAGTATCGTTGTGGCATCACCCTCTTGGATTATATAAAAACACACAAGATATCCAGTAAGGAGTTTCTTTATATCGCTCAGCAAATTGTTCATGCGCTTTCAGATATACACAATGCTGGTATCATTCACAAAGATATTAATCCTGTAAACATAATTTATGATAATGCAACTCAAAAAGTCTCCATTATTGATTTTGGATTATCAACAGAATTTCCATACGAAAAATCCTGGACTATCAAGCCAAATGTTGCTGAGGGCACTCTATATTACATTTCTCCCGAACAGACGGGCAGAATGAATCATACTATTGATTTCAGATCTGACTTTTATTCCCTTGGAGTCACCTTCTTTGAATTGCTTTGCGGATGCCATCCGTTTGAATCAGAAAGCCCGACACAAATGATTTATTTGCATCTTGCAAAGCTGCCGCCATATGCTAAAAAAATCGACTCGAATGTGCCTGAAATGCTGTCTCAAATCATATATAAGCTCATGGCAAAAATGCCGGAGGACAGATATTCAAAAGCTGAAGGTATTCTTTTTGACTTGAATAAGTGTCTTACAACACTTAATGCGGATGGTGAAATAGCGGAATTTGAACTTGGCACCGGCGATTATTCTGACCGTTTTGAGATCTCCCAAAAATTATATGGCAGAGAAAATGAGATTTTCAGCCTTATGACGGCTTACAATGAAATTTTGAAAGATGGAAAAGCGCTTGTTATAATTGCAGGTCATTCTGGTATTGGCAAAACCTCGTTAGTGGGGGAACTGCATAAACCTATTGCAAACTCAAACGGGATATTTATAGGCGGCAAATTTGACCAATACCACAGAAATGTACCACATAGTGCCATTTTACAGGCAATAGACCAGTTCTGTGATTTTATACTTTCAGAAAATGAAAAAAATATCGAAATTTGGAAGTCACGGATTGCAAATGCGCTTGGACAGGACGGCAGACTGTTAGTTGATAGGATTCCCCGTATTGCCTTAATTGCAGGAGAACTGCAGAATCTGCCAGAGCTTTCAACCGTTGAGGAACGCTCAAGATTCAAAGCGGTTTTACAGAATTTGATGACAATCATCGCATCGCCTGACCGACCACTGGTGATATTTATTGACGATATCCACCTTGCCGACATGGGTTCCTTAGAAATCATTGAGGAAATAATGAGTAATGATAAAATCAGCGGTCTGCTAGTTGTTGCCTGCTACCGCGACAACGAAGTTAATTATAGTCATCCGCTTGTTATTAGTATTAATAAGATGGTAAACCGACAAGCAAATATACAAAGAATATCACTAAACGGACTTGCATTTGACTCTGCAACTCAAATGATTACCGATGCACTTCATTGCAATGCTAGTTTGGCGGTTGAACTTACCGGTGTTATTTACAGTAAAACCAACGGTAATCCATTTTATATAAAACAATTTCTTAAGCTTTGCTGTATTAAAGAATATATATTTTTCGACAGAGCAGCAAAAGAGTGGAAGTGGAGCATTGAGTCTATTAAGGCCTGCCCTGCAGAAGAGAATGTTATGGATTTTCTGATTAAAAATATTGATCAGATTCCTTCTGAGACAAAAAAGTTACTTTCATTAGGGGCATGTATAGGTCTAATATTTAAAGCAGATACGCTTTCGAAGATATCTGGAATGGAAATCGAGCAAATATTACTAAATTTAAGGCAAGCTGTTTTGCTTGAGGTGGTTTATCCTATAAAAAGCAAAATTGGAATGGATATAGAAAATGAGTTTCACTTTTCTCACGACCGTTTTCAGCAGATCTTTTATACAAGATTATCAGAGATAGAAAGAAATAATATACATTATACCATTGCTGTGCATTATGAGAATGCATGTTTTGGAACTGGTGATAACACTGAAAAGCAGTTTGTAATGGCAGATAACTTTTCCAAAGCATTTAGCATTATTAATAACGAAACCGAAAAAAGAAGGGTATCTAAAATTCTTCTCAGAGCAGCTCATTTTGCAAGTATTAATTCTGCGTTTGATACTGCTATTTGCTATCTTGAGCAAATCATCGGCAGTTTAGCTGAACTGCGTATAGATGATAATTTTACTTTTTTAGTTTATGCAGAATATCATTCCGCCTTATGTAGCCTTGCAAAATATGCGGATGCTGATAAAATTTACACTTTGCTTGAAAATATTGTAGAGGAGCCGATTCGTCTCACCGATAATTGTTGTTTGCAGGCGATTAGTCTTTCCAACAGAGGAAGATATAAGGATGCATTTATGTTGGGAATAGGGCTTCTGGAAAAGTTAGGTGTGTATTTTCCATCTGATGATTTGCTTAACACAATTATTAAAGAAATAGATATATTCTATAATGAACTTAACGATGATGAGTTTCCAGGAATTGAAAAGCTACCCGAGGCACATAGTCTACTGGAATTTTCCATTGGAAAGATTTTGAACAGAATTTGCACGGCAGGCTTATTCTATAATCCGTTGTACTTATTCTGGGCGCTTATTACCAGTGCAAAGCGAGTTCTTGAAAACGGGTATACGCCAGATGGATTATCGTTATATGGCAGTTTAACACTTTTGCTGATCCCATTTAGAAATGATTACAAGCTTTCATATAACCTTATACGTAGTGCAATGAAATTAGCTAATAAAAACGGGTATGGGATGTATAGAATGTATCATTTATTTTCTCTAATTAACTGTCACTGGTTTGAAGATCTGAAAAACAGCATTTCATATGCACATGAGTCATGTAGAGGGAATATAATAGTAGGAGATTTTGAGTTTGCTTGCTTCAGTTATTTCACTACACAGCAGGTTGTGCTGGAAACCTGCGAAAATATTGATGAACTTATTGCAGAGTCTGATTCTGCATTGGCATTTTCTAAAAAACATAGAAATATCCATGCTTACGGAAGCTTTATATGCTTCAGACAGCTATGTAAATCGTTAATAAGCAAAGGCTCGCCTGAAGGCAGTTTTAACGATGATAATTTCAGCGAATTAACCCATATTGGTGAAGTAAGTTCAAACAAGATGGCACTTTGCTTTTTCTATACGCTAAGAGCACTCTCTGCGGTGATTTATTTAGATTTTGATACAGCATTTGAATTTACAGAAAAGGCTGCACCATTAATGCCTTCAGTTACAGGCTTTTATTTGATTGCTCTTCATAATTTTCTTTATTCTATTTCTATCTGCAAAAGAATTGAGAGCGAAAAGTGTACAAAGGAAGAAAATGCCGCGCTGCTTAGTAGACTGTCAACCAATCAGATTTGGCTCAGTGAAAGAGCAGCTGATGCACCAGTTAATTTCCTGCATTTATATGACCTGATTGAAGCCGAAAGGTATATGTTTGAGAACAAATACAGCAATTCACTTACAGTATATAAAAAAATGCTGTCACTTTATGAAAAAGCAATTATAGGGGCTGCAGAAAGTAACCGAATTTATCATTATGCTTTGGCATGCGAGCTTGCAGGAACTCAGTTCATAAAAGAGGATTCACTGAGATCTGCAACAGTTTATTTGAAAGAGGCACATTCGGCGTATTTATCCTGGGGTGCAACAGCGAAAGCCGAGCAAATGAATGGAAAATATAATGAATTAAAACGTCTGAGATTTAATAATTTAAAATTTAGGGAAGACCGTGCCGTTACTTCTAAAACAATGTTAAACGCAAATACAAGTATACATTCGGGTATCTTTTCTACAATTTCATCAGCAATTGATTTTGCTGCTATAATAAAGGCTTCACAAGCTATTTCCGGTGAAACAAAGCTTGAATCTCTCCTTGAACGACTCATAAGTGTTATGCTTGAAAATTCAGGTGCACAGGATATATACTACCTCATAAAAAGAGACAATAGTTACTTCGTTCAAGCTGAAGGTCATTCAGAGGGTGAAGCAGTTTCAATTTTGCATGATCAACCTGTTGGAACAGGTAATTTTCCTATAAAAATTCTTAATTATGCTGAAAGAGCTCATGAGAACGTTATTATTGATGATGCAACTGCTTCAGACATATATGGAAATGATGAACATATTTTATCTCACCAGTGTAAATCGGTTATGTGTATGCCTGTTATAAATAAGGGCGAACTGAAGGGCATACTTTATCTTGAAAACAAACTGATCGAGGGCGCTTTTGACAAGCAGCGCATTGAAACTTTAAAAATAATAGCAGCTCAGCTTGCAATATCACTTGAAAATTCATATTTGTTCAACAACCTGCAACAATTAGTTGATGAGAGAACACGCGAATTAAGAGATGAAATTACGATTCGAAAAAATACGGAAAAGCTCCTTGAAAAAATGGCTAACTACGATTTTTTGACAAATCTTCCTAACAGAAGAATGTTTCAGGCTTACCTTGATCACTCGATTAACCTTGCTATTATGAACAAAACTAATTTGGCTGTTTTGTTTGTTGATCTTGATGGTTTTAAGTGCATAAACGATAAATATGGACATGACAAGGGAGATACAGTACTTATTACTACTGCAAAAAGGCTTACCGACACGGTGCGAAGCTGTGATACTGTTTCAAGAATGGGCGGCGATGAGTTTGTGTTGATTTTGGAGAATGTGAAAACTATTGAAGAAATCGAAAAGGTCTGCAGTCAAATCATTCAATCTGTGGAAACGCCGATTGAACTTGACGGATTTGGTGAAAAAGCTGTTGTAACATCAAGCATAGGCATCAGTCTTCTGAATTTTGATGGTGTTACTGCAGAAGACTTGATTTCAAATTCAGATAAGGCAATGTATAAGGCAAAAAATAATGGAAAGAACCAGTTTGCTTTTCATACAAAACCATGCAAATTATAGTCCTCATAATAGTTCTATACATATGTAAATGTTATATAAAATGAAATTATCAATATATTTCTTGATACAGCCTCTTCTAAAGAATATTATAATTATTTCAATATTTATGTTGACAAAGTAATAAATATTTGTTAATATACCTATAACATTAATAATAGTCCTTTGAATGACAATGAAAAGGAAAAGTAAATAATGAACTGTTCTAAGAAAGAGAAACTCATCGGCTGGAAAGTTTCTCGTTCAAGCATTATTGAAAACCACCTTGGAGTTGAATACTGAAATTTAAAGTAGGTATATCCGCTAATCGGCGTTAATGATTTTGAGATAATGATTTATATTATTTTATTTTAATAAAATGTTTAATTCATTAACTTGGGTGGAATCGCGATGTTACTCGCCCCAGGATAGGGGCGGGTTTTTTGTTTTATAAATTTAACCTGACTAACTTGGCGTAAGCCTCCCACGAAATCTGAAACTCCTATTTCATAGGAGTAAGCGACCATCTTAAAATCATAGATTTTAGATGTCTGCTTAAGTGGGAGTTCAACGCCAAATAAGTCATGCATTCGCAGTTTTAGAATTCAGATGAGGTAAAAGAATCCTCATCTGAATTAAGAACTTGCTTCAATGACGATGAAAAGGAAGAGTAGATAATGAACTGTTCTAAGAAAGAGAAACTCATCGGCTGGAAAGTTTCTCGTTCAAGCATTATTGAAAACCACCTTGGAGTTGAATACTGAATTAAAGTAGGTATATCCGCTAATCGGCGTTAATGATTTTGAGTGACAATGTAATATTACATTGTAATTTGGGTGGAACCACGATTGACATTCGTCCCATTGATGGGATGAGTGTTTTTTTATTACGTAAAATTAATAAAAGTTTTTGAGGGGGAAAAATTATGGAAATTGGTACCAGAATGAATTCAAGCGAAAAAATAAAATCTAGGAGGAGTAAAAATGGCAAGTATAGCAATGTTAGGTTACGGAACAGTAGGAAGTGGAGTAGTTGAACTTATAAGTAATAATAAAAATAAATTTGTAAAAGGGATGAATGAAAACTTAGAGGTTTCTAAAATTCTTGTAAGAAATTTGGATAAATATAAGGGCAATAAACACAGAGCAAAGATAACTGATAATTTTGACGAAGTTATGAAAGAAAAAGTGGATATAGTTGTGGAAGCCATGGGAGGAGTTTATCCATCCTATGATTATGTAAAAAGAGCTTTGGAATCCAAAAAGCATGTGGTTACAGCAAACAAAGATCTGATTGCTGAACACGGTGCAAAACTTTTAGATATTGCTAATTTGAATGGAGTAGAGTTGAGATTCGAAGCAAGTGTGGGTGGAGGTATACCTATACTGAAATCCATCAGTGATTGCCTAATTGGAAACAATATAAGCAGTATAAAGGCAATACTAAATGGAACAACAAACTTTATACTAACTAAAATGAATGAAGAAGATATGCAGTATGAAGATGCCTTGAAGATAGCTCAGGAGCTTGGTTTTGCAGAAGCTAATCCTGACAGTGATGTGCTTGGATTAGATGCAGCAAGAAAACTCTCGATTCTTTCAACAATGGCTTTTCAGAAAAAAGTGGATTGGAAAAATATAAATGCTAAAGGCATTAATAATATAGACAGTACTGATTTTAGATATGCTAAACGTGAAGGATATAATATAAAATTATTGGCAATAAGCAAGATGATAGATGAAAATGTGTATGCAACAGTATCTCCTGTAATGGTAAGAAAAAATTCTTCGCTGGGCAGGGTTCAAAATGAATACAATGCTATTTTGGTTGAAGGAGATGCAGTGGGGGATGTAATGTTTTCAGGAAAAGGAGCAGGAATGATGCCTACCGCAAGTGCAATGTTTGCTGATATTGCTGATATTATACAAAACAAAAAAGAAAATCCTATTATGTTTGATTATGATGATGCTGAGGTAGGCAGTCTTTGGGAAAATGAAAGCAGATGGCTTCTTAGAATAAGGACAGATAACAGAATAGGAGTTATGAAAAAAATATCTCAATATTTTTCAAACTGCAATATAATTGCAGGGGAATTTGGTGAATATGGAGATGAGATAGCAGCTTTTGTTAAATCAGAAAATGAAGCAAAGGTTAATAGTTGTATTGATAATATGAAAAGTAACGGTGAACTTAGAGAGGTTAAAAAGATATTGATCTTAGAGGAATAACAAAGTGAGATTATATTAAAAAATTTTTTAGGAGGATAATAAAATGATAAAAGTTAGAATTCCGGCAACTACTGCCAATATGGGTCCAGGATTTGATGCCTTAGGTATGGCGCTTAACCTATATAATGATATTGAAGTTGAAGAAAGAAAAGGGGGAACATTAATATATAATAGCGGTGTTTTAAGTTTAGATGATTTCAGAGAAAATATGATATATACAAGTTTAGTTAAGGCATTGGATAAATACAACTACAAATATGATGGCTTCCAGATTAATGTTTCCAAATGTGAAATTCCAATAAGCAGAGGTCTTGGAAGCAGCTCCGCCTGCATAGTTGGTGGCATATTTGCAGCAAATGCAATCATGGGAAATGTTATGAGTAAAAATGATGTAATAGATCTTGCTACTGAAATTGAAGGACATCCAGACAATGTAGTTCCGGCTACAGCCGGCGGCATGGTTACTTCCCTGGTAGACGGTGGAAAGGTTAATTTTTCAAAGGTAAAAGTTCCTTCAAGCATCAGATTTGTTTCAATGATACCTTCCATACAGGTAAGTACTGAAAAGGCAAGGGGAGTTATGCCTAATAACTACAGCAGGCCGGATTGTATTTATTCTCTGTGCAGGGCTGCAATGCTTGTAAGTGCTTTAAATAATGAAGAACTTGATAAACTCAGGGTTTGCTTTGGCGATAAGATCCATCAGCCATACAGAAAAACTTTAATAGATAATGCAGATGAAATTTTCTGTAAAGCAAGCGAACTTGGGGCTCTTGGAGAATTTATAAGTGGTTCTGGTTCAACTTTGATGGCAGTGGTAAAGGAAGAGGATTCCGAAAGATTCAAGGAAGAAATGGGCCAATACCTATCCCAGCTTTCAGGGGACTGGAGAGCTGTAGTACTTGAACCTGATTTTGAAGGAGTGCGACTTGTTTCTTAATAATATGCTTACCCGGATTAATTTCCGGGTCCTTAATTTTTTATTGACAATTACTCTAAAAGTAGTATAATAAAAAAGAAATGCGAGAGTGGCGGAATGGCAGACGCGCACGTTTGAGGGGCGTGTGGGAGACCGTACGGGTTCAAGTCCCGTCTTTCGCACCAAATCAAGACGTCAGTAGTAATATTCTATTAACGAAAACGCCGAAAAGCCTTTGTTTATTGGCTTTTCGGTGTTTTTTACTTACATTATGCACAAGCTGTGGTTTCAGGTGTACAAGTCGTTTTTCTTATTAGTATGTAAGACAACCTGTAAAATGCAAATTTCGATAGACATGCAGACGATTTTATCCGGATGGAATAGATGTTGCTCTGACATCGTGGTAAAATTGAAATAGCAGAGAAAATTGATTGTCAGTATTACTGAGCTTGTAATCTTTAAAAAGGAAGTATTTATGTTCGAAAAAATATCAAACTCTATTTTTGTGCAGATAAAAACTGCCTACAAAATTGATTTTAAAAATGAAAATATAAAAAATGAACTGAATCGTTCAAAAATCATAGCAGGCTATTTATCTCTGCTTGAACTAATCATCATAATTTATACCCTTGTGGTATATAGAGATAAAGTTTTTCATTCGCGTGAAATTTACTATTTTTCCTTATATATATTCCTTTTTCTTGTGATGGCAGTTTTCTTTTTTGCTTTTAGAATATTGGATAACAAGAAAGAAAAATATCAAATAATTCTTCCAGCAATGTCATTTTTGTTTATTACTTCAATTCTTGTATGGAATATTTGCATTACGATGCTCGATCAGCAACAAAACCCACAGGTATTATCTTATCTGATCCCAATATTTGCAATCCCGATTGTGTCTGTATCCAGTCCGGTCGTGATTATCAGTTCCTATCTGGTCTCGCAGACAATTTTTATGCTGCTTCTGCCGCATTTTCAAAGCTCCAGCAATATCATTCTTGCAGATGACTTTAACCTCATCATTGCTATTATCCTATGCTGTTTAATCACTTTCCTGAATTACCGGAGTCGTATCATGAATTTCAATTCAAGAATGGAAATTTATGAGAAGAACATTGAACTTAACAAATTGTACAGCGAATTGAATGCATATAAAGATGAATTGGAAATTCGGGCACAGATTGACGGATTAACCGGCATATACAACAGGCAGACATTTAACAGCTTTTTCAGCAATAAATTTCAAGACGAGGAGCGCAAGCAAAATCATATTATAGCAACGGTCATGATTGATATAGACGATTTTAAGAAATATAACGACACATATGGTCATATATCCGGGGATAAATGCCTGCAACAGGTTGCCTGCGTGATAAACGAATCGGTTACGCCGTTTTCCGGTTTTGTGGCTCGCTACGGCGGCGAAGAATTCGTGTTGATTTTACCGGTAACTGAGCAATCTGAGACTTTTAAGATTGCTGAAAACATCAGGAACAAAGTCGAATCACTTTCAATCCCTCATATGTCGTCTCATGTTGTAAATCATGTTACGATCAGTATTGGAACTTTCACGGGAACAATAAATGAAACAGCTTCGCCCGATGAATTCTTGGCAAATGCAGACAAAGCTCTTTACGCAGCCAAGAGTTCCGGAAGAAACTGCGTAAAAGCTTATACAGTGTCATCGGAACATGACCTTTAACAGCATAGCATAAAGCAAAGCGGTATTTTGGATTTTAATAGCGAATGAAAGCACCTTTTTAGGTGTTTTTATTTTTGCAAATTTACGAAAAACACTATTTTAGAAATAATGCATAAAAAAATATTTTAATATAAAAATAAATGAGTAGAATATTAAAAAAGATATTTATTAAATGAGGTGCAGCAATTGAAAAGAGAGAAGCTTTTAAGAACTGTTTTTTTTATGATTACAATTATTTTAATACTTAATATAAATGAATGTACTGCAAAATCAGTTTCAAATGTTGATTCAAATAAAAATCTTGCAATATTAGTAGATTTAAGTGAAGAAAGAATTTATTTAGTGAATACTGAAAAAAATATTATTTTAAAAAAATATACCATAGCTAGTGGTAAACTAGAAACACCTTCTCCAATAGGTACTTGGAAAGTCGTTGAAATGGATAAATGGAGTGGAGGGTTTGGTACAAGATGGATAGGATTAAATGTGCCTTGGGGGAAATTTGGAATACATGGGACAAATAAACCGGGAACAATCGGTTCTGAAGCTTCCCATGGTTGTATTAGAATGTTTAATAAGGATATTGAGGAATTATATGAGCATATAAAATATGGAACGATAGTAATCATATATGCTGGACCAAATGGACCCTTTGAAAGAGGATTAAAAGCACTAAAGCCAGGAGATAGAGGATCAGCCGTTTTAGAAGTACAGAAGAAGATGAAAGAGAAGGGGTATTATCCAGGAGATTTGGATGGAATATATGGAGAAGTTATGAAACAGTATGTAATAAAATTTAGAAAAGATAATAATCTTGCAATTAGCCATAATGTAGATTATGAATTTTATAAAAAAATCGAAATAAGATTGGTAGATTAAAATATATAAAGCTACTAATTCTATTAAATTTGGATTTATGCCTTATCATGATACAATATTTAACAATTAAATTAAAAATTTACTATTGCAAATTATAGATAAATATGTTTAAATATATATAGAGTTTAGGTCTTGTCTTTTGTACTAATTGAATACTTTCTGGAATACTCGTAAAGCTCTTATCTTGAACCTACATTATAATAAAGGGAGCTTCAACATAAAGACTTGTATATGTACCTTCTGTGAGACCTTTACGGCATTAAGGCGATAGAAAAGTCTTTGAGGGCACCCACCTATCGCTTCGATAGGTGTCAATGAAAGAGTAGCGGTATTTTGGATTTTGATTAAAAATTAGAGAGGGGTTCCTCTCTTTTTGAGTTTTTTGGGGAAATATATCAGGACGTCCAAATGAAATACTATCACTTTTTAAAGGAAAAGATGAAGAGGTTTAATATATATTTAATGAAAATTAAGTGAATAACAGGAAATATATGTTATAATAAGTTTGTATTTAGGGAAATAATAGGATATTTGTTAAGAAACGAATTTTTAAGCGTATATGCAATAATAAGGAAATGGAGTGAGTATGCTTGGCTGGTAAAATAATAGAAATGATCAATCATATTATTCAAGAGCGGTCAAAAGGTAATTCTGCTATTGCAGAGATGACAAAAGCCAAATTGATTCTTAAAGGACTTAATCCGAATAAATTTGACTGTTACTCCGATGATGATCCGATAATAATCGAAAAACTTCTTAATATTGCTAAACAATTAAATGTAAATAAGATGATAGACAAGGGAATAAGTATAAAATCTGTGTTTTCAACTAAAACTTCAGAAAAAGAGGCTGTATCAGATATAAAAGGCCAATTAAATTGTTACAGTCCGAAAATAGTAATATTCTTCGCTTCTTCTGACTTTGACCAAGACAGCTTGTGTAATATGATGCAAGAAGCGTTTAAGGATAGTATAGTCTTTGGATGCTCTACTGCAGGTGAAATAGTAAGTGGAGAATTATTGAAAAATTCTGTTGTAGCGATGGCTTTTAATTCAAATATTGTTTCTGATGCAAAGGTAGAAGTGATTGAACATATTAAGGAAGATATAAACTTGGAAGCAGCATTCGCTTCTTTTGAGAATTATTATAATGAAAGTTTATATACAATGGATACAACAAAATATGTTGGTATAGTTTTAATAGATGGTTTATGTATGAAAGAAGAAATGATTATGGACTTAATTGGGAATAGGACAAACATTAGTTTTGTTGGGGCATCTGCTGGTGATAATTTCAAATTTCTCAAAACTTTTGTTTATGCAAATGGTAACTCATATACTGATTCTGCAGTTCTTGTTATGTTGAAAATAAATAATAATGCTAAATTCAATATTATTAAAACTCAAAGCTTTAAAGTTATGGAGTCTATATTAATTGCAAATAAGGTTAATGAAGAAACTAGAGAGGTCTTTGAATTTAATAATAAGCCGGCTGTTTTAGCGTATGCAGAAGCGGTGGGGTCAGCGAATAATGAAGATTTGTCAAAATACTTTGCCACAAATCCAGTAGGGTTGCTTGTTGGAGAAAATGATTTATTTGTAAGAAGTCCCCAGCGAATAAAAGGTACAAGTATTTTGTTTTATTGTAATATATTGAAAGGAATGGAAGTTAGATTACTTAAGTCTACAAATATTATTGAAGACACAAAGAAGGCCATTGAAAATAACATTAATGAATTTGGAAGAATTGACGGCATTATAAATTTTAACTGTATAGAACGAACACTCGAGTTAAAGAAAAAAAATTTTGAAAAGCAATATGCGGAAATATTTAAAAATATTCCCACCATAGGTTTTTCAACATATGGTGAAGAATTTATCGGCCATTTAAACCAAACGGCTACAATGCTTGTTTTCAGGTCAGAAACCAATACATAAATACTTGTTAATATGAGTTTATGTAATTAATTTAAAGCGATGATGTATTCAAATATTTTTATATGGAGTGGTAAATTATGGATGATGTGCAAGCTTATTTGTGCCAGGCTAATGTACTTATTGTTGATGATTCTTCTTCTAACGTTAAAATGTTGACTTCGATTCTTAAAACGAAGGAGTATAATGTAATAGATGTATCAAGCGGCGAGTTGGCGCTACAGTTTGCACGGGAAAATCTTACTGATATAATTATAATTAACGTCAATTTGCCTGATATGGATGGGTATCGAGTTTGTGAAATATTAAAAGATAACGAGAAGCTTATGAAAATTCCGGTTATCTATATTTGTTCATGCAGCGAGACTATTGAAAAGGATAAAATATTCATTGCTCCTGGCATTGATTATATTACTATGCCATTTAATAATAAGGAAGTTCTTGCACGTGTTGAGACGCATCTAAAACTTCACTTTATGCAGCTTGAACTCAAAAAGCTAGACAATGAGGTGCTGGATAAAACAGAGCAACTTGAAGAAATAACAGTGGAGCTTAAAGACTTCAATGTTATTCTAGAGGATGAAATTACTCAACGCACAAAAACTGAGGAAGCTCTAAGAAAGAGTGAAACACAATTTCGCAATGCTATAAAAGAAGCTCCAGTACCAATAATGCTATATGCTGAGGATGGGGAAATAGTAAAGGTTAATAGAACCTGGACAGAGCTTACAGGATATAAAATTAAAGACATCCAAACAACCTCTGAATGGTTAGAAATATCAGATGCATTTATAAAAAGTATAGATGACACTAAGTTAAACAGACTAATTAATTTAGAGAAAAGACTAAACGATGGAGAATACCCAGTAAGAACAAGGGATGGGGATATTCGAATTTGCGATTTCTATACTGCATATATTGGAAAGATGCAGGATGGACGAAAACTGTTAATGAGAGTTGCCATAGATCTCACTGAAAGAAAGCGTATTGAAAAATTACAAAAAAGCATCGAAGAAGAAAGAAGAACATTAGATGAGGTTAAAAAGTATGATAAGATTAAAACGGAATTTTTCGCCAATATATCCCATGAATTAAGAACTCCAATTAATGTTATTTTTTCTGCACTGCAGATACATGAACTTAAACTAAAAATTAGTTCATTTCAAAATTCATCTACAGATATTTATAAATATACAAAGATAATGAAACAAAATTGTTATCGACTTTTAAGACTGGTTAATAATTTAATTGATATAACAAAAATAGATGCAGGTTACTTTCATTTAAATGAAAATAATCATAATATAGTAAATCTCATTGAAGATATAACTCTATCTGTAGCAGATTATGTAGAAGACAAAGGGTTATCAATTATATTTGATACAGATGTTGAGGAAAAATTTATAGCCTGCGATCCTGAAAAAATAGAGAGAATTATTCTAAACTTATTATCTAATGCAGTAAAGTTTAATTCTCCTAGCGGGAAAATAATGGTTAATATAGAGGATGGTATTGAAAATATTTGTGTGAGGATAAAAGATACTGGGAGAGGTATTCCAGAAGATAAATTAAGTACCATATTTGAACGTTTTGTACAAGTCGATAAATCTCTTACTCGAGAGCATGAAGGAAGTGGGATAGGGCTTTCGCTTGTAAAGAGCTTAGTTGAACTGCATGGTGGGAGAATATCAGTAACAAGTAAGGAGGGTTATGGTACTGAATTTATTATTTATTTTAAATGTAAATTAGTGCAGGGTGAAGTTAATAATGAAAATTTATGTTTTAATATTAAAGGGGAATGTAATATAGAAAGAATAAATTTGGAGTTTTCAGACATATATAACTAAGAATAGAAATTGTTGTTGGAAATTTAATTTCTAGAGGATGTGAAGTATTGTATAATTATTTAGGAATTTCTTTAGAACAACTTTTAACTAATGATGTGCTCAAGGAAGCTAAAGTTTTAGCAGGAATATCTGGAGTATCTAGAAGGGTTACTAATGTAAATGTAATGGAGGTTCCAGATATTATAGATTGGGTTAGCTCGGGTGAATTCCTAATAACAACGGCATATTCAATAAAAGATAACATTAATATACTTCTTGAACTTATCCCAAAATTAAATGAAAAGGGGATAGCAGGAATTGGTATTAAGGTTGGACGTTATATAAAAGAGTTACCTCAAAGTGTTATTGATTTAGCGGATGAATTAAACTTCCCTATTGTACAAGTTCCATTTAATGTTTCGCATACTAATGTTATTTCTATAATTTTAGACTTGGTTATTGAAGAGCAAATGGGGATACATTTAAGAATTGAAAAATTTATTTCTGAAGTAATGGAAATTATGATGAAAGGTGGCACATTAAAGGAAATAGGAAGAAAACTATACGAAAATATTGGTGATCCATTAGCTATATATGAGAATATGACAGATAGCTGTGAAATTATTTGTGATATGAATATTGAAAGCAGCATTTATGCTAAGATCTTAAACAGAAGGTTAATTGACGAACTTAATTATAGACAATTGGGTTTAGAATGTGAAGGAAATACGAATGAAACCAATGGAATATTCCGTGAGAGCATAGATGTAATTGAAGGTAAAAATATAAGAAGAATAACTATTCCTATTGTTATTGAGAATATTGAGTATGGATATATTTTCATTTGGATTGATAAAAAAGAGTTAGGGTTATATGATAAACTTCTTATTGAGTCTTATGTTCATATTATTGCGTTAGATTTTGTAAAAAAGCTTTCTCTATCAAATATGGAGAGTAACTATAAATTAGAATTTTTTAATAACCTGTTAAGCAATGATGAAAATAGACAAGATGAAGCTATAGAAAGTGCAAAAACTTTTAATTTTAAATTAGGATTTAAGCATGCAGTTGTAGTTATATATTTCAATAATAAGGATACCGTGACCCATAAGTCAAATTTCAACAAAAATAAAATAAGCAACCTTTTATTTGTTATTGATAGAGTTGCTACACTAGAAAAAGAAACAATACTATATGTGGATAAAAGTGATAGAATTGTTATTTTATATGGAAGCGAACCTTCAGAGAAATCTGAAATTACAAAGGAAAAGGTAATAAAATTTTGTGAAAATATAGAGAAAGAAGCCTTAAAAAAATTCAAAGAAGTTAATTTTAGAATAGGTATTGGTCGATCCTATATTGATGTGTCTAAATTTAATAAAAGCTATGAACAGGCCAAATTGATTGTTGAAAAATGTAATAAGTTTAATACATCAAATATTTTGCACTATGATGATCTGGGATTGTATACCATTTTATGTTTTGATGGAATAAAGCCAGAACTTATTAGATTCTGTAATGATACAATTAACCCAATTATTGAATATGACAAATTAAATAATACTGAATTAATTAAAACTCTAAAAGTTTATTTTAAGTGTAACGGAAACATGAAAAAAATATCAAAAGAGATGTTTTTGCATTATAACACCATTATTTATAGGGTTCAAAAAATAAAGGATATTGTTGGATTAGATTTTGAAAATGGTGACAACAGACTTAAATTTGAGATTGCATTAAAAGCTATGGAATTAATTTAATATAAAAAAGTGATATTAGAACTGATTCATTTGGATCAGTTCTTTTGTTTTGTTAAGTATTAACAAATAGTAATGAAAAATTTTATTAGGTTTATACAAAGTAATTTTGTTGTATGAATCATAAAAATATAATATCAAAAACAAAAATTAATAAAGGATTTGAGTCCTAATGAATGCAATAACCATTTGTGAGATGCTGGCATCACAGATTGAGAATGAGTTAGTTCTAAAGACTAAGGTTCATTCAATTTTTAAAAATGCATGTAATCTTGTAACTTCCAGGGATGAATTTATTACTTTATTAAATTCTGATAGAAAAATCTATCCCATGTCCGTTGTTATAGAAGGTGCAGATATTGATTTCACAACATTGAAGATGGTTCCGGGCACTAAAATCACATTAGGCAAACGAAGTAATTGCTGTGAAAAAGAAGATTTATTTATTAATGTATTTAAAGCAAAAAAATGGAATTCAGAACCGAATTTGGAGTTTACTCATGTTTCATGTGAGCAACTTGAAAAAAACATCAAAAGTTTAGAGGAAGGTCTAAATCTTTTTGGTAGATTTGACTTTACAGCTCCACTAGTCATGTCACTAAAAAAAGCTGATATAAATTTAAAGTGTAATGAAGTTTTAGATAAAAAGTATGAATTTATTTTACATAGATTTTCTAAGTTTATTGAGCTTATTATTGAGAACAACCTAAATGAGATACCAGCTTTAACTAAAAAACTAATTGGATTTGGAATAGGTCTTACACCTTCATTAGATGATTTCATTTCTGGACTTATGGTATCACTTATCTATTTGTCTTCGTACTTTAGCTATGATACTAATGAAGCTTATATATTGAATTCTGGAATAATTAGCTGTGGACTTACGGGTACTACAAGAGTCAGCTCAGAAATGCTTAAATTTTCATCTGTAGGAAAAACATCTTTATTGATGAAAAACCTTATTTTAACCCTTTTATGTGAAGCAGATCATTATAAAATTATTCAAAAAGTTAAGGATGCTGTTGAAATTGGAGAAACATCAGGTACAGATACTATTTTAGGTATTTATACAGGTTTTAAGATTGTAAGAAAAATAAAATTTAAAAAGTAATAGGGGATATTATTATTCCATAAAATTATAAAGTTAGGAGTGTTAATAAATGAATCTTTGTATTGATATAAGAAAAAACACATATTATGATTCAGTTGCTTTAATGGTTATTACTAAAGAGATAAAAAAGTTACCTTATGTTAACGAAATTATAGTAGGTATGGGGACTGAGCTGAACAAGGAATTAGCTGACAATTTAAACCTAAGTAATAATGAAATAAAAAGCTTAACACCAAATGATTTTTTTATCGCGGCCTTTGCGTCTGAAGAAGAGGATAAAGCAGCAGTAAAGATAGTAAATAAGGTCAATGAACTGTTAAATTCAAAAAATGAAAAAAGTGATACTGAGGATGAATATAAACCTAATACATTTAATGCAGCATTAAAGCATATGAAAGATGCAAACATGGCAATTATTTCACTTCCAGGAAAATATGCAGCAGATGAAGCAAGAAAAGCACTTAAAAATGGTCTAAATGTTATGCTTTTTAGCGATAATGTCACTTTAGAAGAAGAAATAGAATTAAAGATGATAGGAAGGGATAAGGGGTTACTTGTAATGGGCCCTGATTGTGGAACAGCAATAATAAATCATGTTCCTCTTTGCTTTGCCAATGTTGTTAGAAAAGGTGACATAGGAATTGTTGGGGCATCAGGCACAGGCACACAAGAAGTTACAGTGCTGATTGATAAATTTGGTGCCGGAATATCCCAAGCTATAGGAACAGGCGGAAGGGATTTAAAAAGTGCTGTAGGAGGCATCATGATGATTGAAGGCTTTAAGGCACTTATAGATGATCCGGAAACAAAAGTAATAGTTCTTGTATCAAAACCACCAGCTCCTGAGGTTGCTAAAAAGATACTAGATATGGTGTCCTTAACAAATAAACCGGTAGTTGTAGATTTTATAGGCGGAGATAGAGAAGAGATTGAATCAAGTGGAGCATATGCCTGTATAAGTTTAGAAGATGCAGCATATAAAGCTGCTGCACTATCAAAAGGAGATACTGTTTATGATTATATTGGGTTCACACAACCTGAAAATGAAATAGATTTATTAGTAGAAAAAGAAATGGTTAAATTTGGAATCGAACAAAAATATATAAGAGCCTTATATACTGGTGGAACTTTGGCTGATGAAGCTATGAAGCTTTTAGATAAAGAAGGATATGATATATATTCCAATATTCCCCTCAAACCTGAATTTAGACTAAAGAACATATTGAAAAGTGAAATGAATACCTGCATTGACTTAGGAGACGATGACTTTACAGTAGGCAAGCCGCACCCAATGATTGACCCAATGGGTAGAGTTGAAAGACTGCATCAGGAAGCAGAGGATGAAGAAGTGGCAATAATCCTTATGGATTTTGTAATAGGTTATGGCTCTAATGTAGATCCTGCTGGTGAAATGTTGCCGCAAATAATAGCTGCAAAGAAAAAAATGGAGAGCAGGGGTAAGTATCTTTGTGTAGTTGGTTATATTTGCGGTACAGAAGCTGATCCGCAAAATTACAAAGAGCAAAAAGAAAAGCTGGAACAAGCGGGGGTAATCCTTATGCCTTCTAATGCACAAGCAGTTAGATATTGTGCTAAATTAATGAAAAAATTGAACAAATAATTTATAAAAGGAAGTGAGTGGCTTGACTTCAATAAATGAACTTTTCAGTAAAGATATAAAGGCAATAAATTTAGGCTTAGAATCATTTTGCAGAGATTTAAAAGATCAACATGTACCATGTGTTCAAGTTAACTGGAGACCTCCAAGTGAAGGGAGCAAATTGCTTTCTATTTTAGAAGATGAAAACATAGCATGTAAAATAGAAAAAGCTAATGCAGAGGCAATTGACAAACTATTGTCTGCCCAGCCCATTCTTATTGGAGTAGGTAACGCTGGAGAAGTAATACCAAAAATGACTAAAAAAACCATACTACATGCAGGACCTCCAATAACTTGGGACAGAATGAGCGAACCACTAAAGGGAGCAATAATCGGGGGACTCATTTATGAAAAACTGGCAGATAGTGAAGCAGAGGCAGTAAGATTAGCAGCATCTGGCGAAATAACCTTTGAACCTTGCCATCATTATAATGCAGTTGGCCCTATGGCAGGTGTTGTTACCTATTCAATGCCGGTTTGGATTGTGCAAAACAAGACATTTGGGAATTACTCCTATTGCACATTTAATGAGGGCTTAGGCAAAGTTTTAAGATTTGGAGCATATAGCACAGAGGTACTTGATAGACTGTATTGGATGCAGAATTCACTTGCTCCGGTAATAAAAGAAGCTTTGGAACTTAAGGGGGGTATAGATTTAAAAACAATAATAGCTCAACTGCTTCAAATGGGTGATGAAGGTCATAACAGGAATAAAGCTGCCACATCACTTTTGTTTAGAGAACTTGCACCTTTTATTGTTAAGACTAAATTTTCAGATGAACAAAAATCAGAAGTATTAACCTTTATAGATAAAAATGATCATTTCTTCTTAAATGTTTCTATGCCGGCTTGTAAATGCAGCTTAGATCCACTGAGAGATATTGAATATTGTACTGTACTTTATACGATGTCAAGAAATGGAACAGATTTTGGAATCAGGATGGCAGGTACAGGAGGCGAATGGTTTACAGCACCTTGTGAAATGGTTGAAGGTTTGTACTTTCCAGGCTTTGATGAAAGCGATGCTAATCCTGATCTTGGGGATAGCTGTATAACTGAAACTGCAGGCATAGGTGGATTTGCAATGGCAACTGCACCAGCAATTGTTCAATTTGTAGGGGGAACACCTAAGGATGCAATTAATTATACAAATTCCATGTACGAAATAACTTGTGCAGAAAACAATGCATATAAAATTCCTAATATTAATTTTAGAGGTGTACCTACTGGAATAGATATGCGAAAGGTAATTGAAACAAGAATTCTTCCTGTAATAAACACCGGGATTGCTTGTAATAGAGCTGGGGTTGGGCAGGTTGGAGCCGGAGTAGTTAATCCGCCAATGAAATGTTTCGAAGATGCTTTGAAATTCTTTATTAAGAAAAATAATTTATTATAAATGGAGGGGATTTAATGAACATTATTGATACCTTTAAAAATGTTAAGATGTATGATTTAACCCAAAAAATAAGCCATCTGACACCAGCATGGCCTACTTATGAGCCATTAGAAATTAAGTTTTTTAAAAGACTTTCTTCAAATGGTGCCAATGGTCAGGTGTTGACTCATTCAAATCATGTGGGCACGCACCTTGATGGCTCATTACATTTTTGTACACATGGAAGAGACATTGCATCTATTCCGTTAGATGAACTTGTTGCACCGGGAGTTGTAGTAGACATATCCGACATGGCTGAGGATTATGGGATTTACACTTCTAAGGACATTATGGAAAGAGCTGATGTTAGAAAGGGAGATATACTTATCATTCACACAGGCTATCACAAATATGCCTGGGATGAACCAGAGGCTGATGAAGAAAGGGTCATGATGAGACATCCAGGTCCAACAAAGGAATTTGCAAATTGGTGTAAGGAAATGCAGTTTAAGTGGATAGGAGTTGACTGCGGTTCTGCAGATCATCCTATGAATACTAAAATTCGCGAATGGGCTCCAAAAGAAGCTCGAAAAGCTGACAAATTCTTAAAGGAAAAGTATGGCAAGGGACTTCAGGACTTTTGGCCGGATGAGGATTATCAGTTAATGCATTATGATCTATTCCCGGAAAATATTGTTCATGCAGAAAATATAGGTGGAGATATTGATAAGGTTCTAGGAAAAAGGCTGATAATAGGATGCTTCCCATGGAGATTTGAAGGCGGAGAGTCATGTATAGCTCGTATAGTTGCCTTTGATGCTGAGTAGATAAGCATAGAACCAAAATCTATGATTTTGTGTCCATATAAATTAAAATTTGAAAGGAAGTAAAGAAATGATAGTTGATAAAATGGAACAAAGTTTAAGACCAGTTGAAACCCCAATGGCACCATATCCTCCGAAAGTAATAACAATGGCTAACGGACAAAAATTAGTAATTCGCCAGATAAGAAGAGATGAAGTTCCTCATATATTGGAAGCTGTAAAACCTTTAATGACTGTAGAAAAAGATTTTTATGATGTAGTTGCATCTAGAATTTACTCAGAGCTTTTAGGATATTATCGTTATAGAGTTAAAGATGAGTATTGTCTTATTGGAACAATAGATGGAGTTATAGCAGGGCTTGTTAATGGGCGTATGGTGGACGATAAAGTTGGAATGTCCTATCATACTATGACTTTAATACAGGGACTTAGAATTGGTGCACAATTATTTGCAGCAAAAATGGAATATCATTTAGATATATTAAAGCAGGAAGAGGTTTGGGTAGTTGCAGAAAGTCCAAATGGATTTAAGAGATGGATGATAGAGTATGAATTAGAGTCCAGGCCAGAGATTTGGCATGAGCTAGGTGGTGTTCCAACATATGTTTTAACTAAAGCTCTTTGGGAAAAACATAAGGGAGATAAATTAGCAGGAAGACGTCCTGTTAAGGAAGAGCTACTAAAAACTGCAGATAATCCAATCCTCCCAGAAACTTATTCCCAGATTCCAGGGTATAAAAGATGCGGGAAGTAGGTATTGTAGGGATAGGCCATACTAAATTTGGTAAGATGTCAGGGGGGAGTTTTACTGATATGCTTTGTATGGCAGCCGTAGAAGCCCTTGATGATGCAGGGGTTAAAACAGTTGATGGACAACATGGTATAGATCAGGTTTTTGTGGCCACAATGGGCGCTGGTATACTGAATAAGCAAAGCGGTATTGCTTCAGGGCTTGTGGATACTTTAAATTTGAGGCCGGCAATGGCAGAAACTATCGAAAATGGTCCTGCATCTGGCGCATCTGCTATTAAACTTGGATATATGGCAATAGCCAGCGGGATGTGTGATGCTGTACTTGTGGTTGGCGGAGAGATGATGAGAGTAGTTAGCGGATGGGAAGGAACAGATTTTGTAGCTACAATGCTTCACCCTGAAGCTGAATATGATTATGGAATTACTTTACCAACTTTAGCAGGGATGTTTACTAGGCTTTGCATGGAGAAGTATGGAATTACTGAAAAAGATTTAGCTATAGTATCTGTTAAAAATCACGAAAATGCACTGCATAATCCGGTAGCTCACCTTCATACGGTTCCAGATCTATATTCGATAACAGAGGATGAGGACGCGGGGATAATTAATCCTTATGTAGCCTCACCACTTAGATTATATTCAGTTTGTCCTGTTTCTGATGGGGCAGCAGCAGTACTATTATGTGCTATGGATAAAGCCGAAAAGTTCGCTAAAAAACCAATAAAGATTGCAGGAATAGGTCAGGCAACAGATACACATGCGGTAGCTGAAAGAGAGATCCCTACGGATTTATTAGCTGTTAGACTAGCGGCACAGAGAGCATATGAAATGGCAGGATTAAAACCAAAGGATATAGATGTTGCTGAGCTTCATGATGCCTTTCAGATATTAGAAATTGTAGAATCCGAGGAAGTTGGTTTCTTTAATAGAGGAGAAGGTCATATTGCTGCACGGAATGGTGAAACTAGAATTGGAGGTAAAATTCCAATTAATACATCCGGTGGATTAAAGGCGAAAGGGCATCCCCTTGGGGCAACCGGAGTTTCTCAGGTAGTAGAAATTGTTAAGCAGCTTAGAGGTGAAGCAACCGGACGTCAGGTAGAAGGTGCAAAAGCAGGTCTTGCAGTAAACTTTGGCGGGTTTGGCAATAATGTTGTGGCAACTATACTTACAAAGGAGGAGGAGTAATTATGGATGAAAAAATGTATGCTTATAAATGTACAGCTTGCGGAAAACTCCACCATCCAAAGCATTATGTGTGTAAAAAGTGCGGCAGTAGAACATTTGAGGCAGTGCCATTAGAAGGTGAAGTTACACTTTTAACATATACAAAAGTATACAACCTTCCAGAAGGGTATATGAAGCCATATTTATATTTTGGAATTGTAGAATTTAAAAATGGGCTTACAGTCAGCGGCCAATTAGAAGTAAGTGATCCAATTATAGGTATGAAACTTATTTCAAGTGTAGGTGTAATTAAAGAAGGTACTAACAGCGACCACTACGGGTTTATATTCAAATAACTTATAATCAAAAACACCCCGATAATACAGCATAGGATTACTAAAATGCTCAGTATTGTAGGGGTGTTTTGTAAAACATAAATTTATTGGGAGGGATTTAATTGCAACAATTCCAATATCTAAAACCAAAAACTCTTGAGGAAGCTTTAGAGTTAATTGATAGATATAAAAAAGATGCAAAGATTTTAGCAGGTGGGACAGATACAATAGTTGCATTAAAAAGCAATGCAATACATTGTAAGTATCTTATAGATGTAAAAGGTTTAAAGGGATTGAATGAAATTTCTTATAGTGACGAAACTGGCCTTTCTATAGGTGCTGCAGTAATTTTAAACGATATCATAGAATCGGATAAGATAAAACCCAGTCAAAAAATATTAGTTGATGCTGCAAAAAATCTTGCAAACATTTTAATAAGAAATAGAGCTACTCTAGTTGGAAATATATGCAATTCATCTCCAGGCGGAGATATGCTGCCAGCTTCTCTGGTGCTGGAAGGAAAAGTTATTACGGCTTCAATAGATGGTAATAGAGAAATAGCACTTAAAAATTTTTTCATTGGAGTTAAGAAAAATATTTTAAAAGATAATGAAATGGTTATAAAGGTTATTTACCCGCCAATTCAAGGACATGGGGTATTTTTAAAGAAATCAAGAATTAAAGGACATGACCTTTCGCAAATAAGTGCAGCTGGATATTTAAAAGAGGATGGAAGCTTGAAGTTTTCACTGGGTGCAGTGGCCCCTACACCAGTATTAGTTGAAGATTTTGGAAACCAAAAAAATAGAAAGCTTGAAGATGATAAGGAAAAAATTACTGATATAGTTATGAGTAAAATTAATCCTATTGATGATGTAAGAGCAACTAAAGAGTATAGATTAGCAATGGCTCGGCACATGACCTGCCAGATTGTGAAGGAGTTAGGAGGGGAAATTTAAGTATGATGGAAAAGATACATCTATTTGTAAATGGTGAAGAATATTTTGAAGAAGTGCCTTCAAATAGTACTCTACTATATTTCTTGAGGGAAATATTAGGATTAACAGGAACTAAAGAGGGGTGTGGAGCAGGAGAATGTGGTGCATGTACAGTTATACTAAACGGAAAAGCTGTAAATTCCTGCTGTGTTTTGGCTTTAGAAGCTGCTGATGGATATGTTGAAACAATTGAAGGTGAAGCTAGAAATGGAAAGTTATCAAAGCTTCAAAGGGAGTTTATTAAACATAATGGGTTGCAATGCGGTTTTTGTACGCCCGGAATGATAATGTCTGCTAAAGCTCTTTTAATTAAGAAGCCCCATCCAAATAGAGATGAAATTAAAGAAGCTATGCAGGGGAATCTGTGTAGATGTACCGGATATGAAGCAATTATCGAATCCGTTGAAGCAGCTTCAAGGGAGTGTGAAGAATAATGGATTATCATTATATAGGAAAAGGTATTCCTAGGCTGGATGGAGTTGAAAAAGTTACAGGAGAAGCGGAGTTTGTTCAAGATATGTTTTTTAAAGGTATGTTATATGCAAGAATTAAAACAAGCCCCTATGCACATGCATTAATTAAAAAAATTGATATAAGCAAGGCTAGTGAATTACCGGGAGTTAAGGCTATATTAACCGGAGAGCAGGCCTATCAGAAACTTGGAATATATATTGTTGACAAACCTATTTTAGCAGTGGATAAGGTAAGGTATTTTGGTGAAGCAGTAGCAGCGGTTGCAGCTGTGGACATAGATACTGCTGAAAGGGCAATAGAACTTATCCAAATTGAATACGAACCTTTAAAAACATTGTTGGATGTTGAGGAAGCTGTTAAGCCGGATGCAATACTAGTACATGAGGATTTAGGAAACTACAAAACCATTCCTGATGTGTTTTTCCCAGAGGCAGGCACAAATATTTCAAATCACTTTAAATTAAGAAAAGGTGATATGGATAAAGGTTTTGAGGAATCAGATCTAATAGTTGAGAATAAATTCCATGTTCCACAAATACTTCACGTTCCAATGGAAACTCACGCTGTAATTGCAAAATGGGGTACAGGGGATAAAATAAAAATTTGGAGCAGTGCGCAGTCTCCTTATACTCTGCGTAATTTGTTCAGCATTGCCTTAAATGTTCCACTTCAAAACATTGATGTTACTGTACCATATATTGGCGGTGGTTTTGGTGGAAAGGCCGGTATTCATCTGGAACCATTAGTTGCACTTCTTTCAAAAGCAGCAAATGGAAAGCCAGTAAAGTTTATTGCAACTAGAGAAGAAGAAATATCCACATTGCCATGTCGGCAGGGTCTAGCTGCAAAGATAAAGACAGGAGTTAAAAAGTCAGGCAAAATTGTAGCTGAAGAGGTTGAATACCTTTGGGATGCCGGGGCTTATGCTGATTATGGTGTTAATATTACAAGGGCAACCGGGTATTCCGCTGTAGGCCCTTATGAAATAGATAATGTTAAAGTCGATTCTAAAACTGTTTATACAAATCATTTGTTTGGGACAGCTTATAGAGGATTCGGACATGCTGAAATTTTCTGGGCTATTGAGAGGCAGATGGAGCTTGTAGCTAAGAAATTAGGAATGGATTCATTAGAGTTCAGACTCAAAAATTTGTTAAGACCAGGTGCTATTACTATAACTGGTGAACCAATCTATGAGCAATCAGGAAATGTTATTAAGTGTCTTCAAACTGTGGCTGATGGAATTGAATGGGGAAAACATAAATCAGAGGAAGAAAAAGAATTAGAAAGGCAAACAGGAAAATATAGAGGAAAAGGTATAGCGGTTTTGAACAAAGCACCTGCTATGCCTAGCAATGCAGCTACCTCAGCTATTGTTCAAATGAATGAGGATGGCTCGGTAAGATTTAATGTTGCAGGTATTGATATGGGGCAGGGGGCATATACAGCTATGGCTCAGATTATTGCTGAAAGACTTCATATACCTATAGAAAAAGTTCATACAGTATTTGAAACAAATACAGATGCAGCAACTTATGATTGGCAGACAGTTGCAAGTCGTATGACAATACTTGCCGGCAATGCAGTAATTGAAGCTTGTAATGATATGGAAGACCAAATTTTTGAGATAGCAGGAATTGTACTTCGTGCAGCAAGACATGACCTTGCGCTTGGTGATGAATGTGTTTATGTAAAACAGTTTCCAGAAGAAAAAATCTACTATCACCAAATGGCAGTAGGCTATACCTATCCAAACGGAAATGCAATTGGAGGTCCTTTAATTGGAAGGGGTAAAAGTATTGCTCAAGGGTTAACGATTTTAGATAAAGAAACAGGTCAGGGAAGGCCAGCGTTAGATTGGACCTTTGGTGCTCATGCTATGGAAGTTGAAGTAGATACAAATACAGGAGATACAAAAATATTAAAAATTGTAACAGCAATTGATTTAGGAAAAGTAATAAATGAAATGATAGTTAAAGGTCAGATAGTTGGCGGAGTTATTCAGGGAGTGGGTACTGCTATTTCTGAAGAACTTAAATACAATGAAGATGGTAGGCTTTTAACTAAAAGTTTTGTAGATTATAAAATCCCAACAATGCAGGATTTACCAGAGAAAATAGAAGTTCATTGTATAGAGACACCTCAGCTTGATGGACCTTATGGTGCAAGAGGTTGTGCGGAGCATCCTATGATTTCTATTACTTCTGCTATGGGTAATGCAATTGCAGATGCAACAGGGATTGAATTGTTTGAGACCCCGTTTACTGCCGAAAAAGTTTATTTATCTTTAAATAAATAGTGTTAGTTATCTGATTATTTACAGTGAGTTATATAAATTTTACTCATTGTTAATAAATAATTTATAAGGAGTGATTCTAATGAAACGTGTTGTAGGGATTCACGAAAAGTTACCAATCCTCGAAACAATACCACTTAGTTTCCAACATTTAACAGCAATGTTTGGCGCAACTATTCTGGTACCATTGCTTTTAGGGATTAACCCAGCAATTTGTTTGCTCATGAATGGTATTGGTACACTTATCTATTCCTATGTTACAAAAGGCGGTATACCGGCATACTTAGGATCAAGTTTTGCATTCATTGCTCCTACTCTATTAATTATTGCAACATTAGGAGGAGTTAGTCATGCACAATCAGGATTTATCTTTTTTGGTTTATTCTTTATATTAATGGCGTTTGTTGTAAAGAAATTTGGTATAAGGTGGATTGACATTGTAATGCCCCCGGCTGTTATGGGTGCAGTGGTTGCAGTTATTGGGTTAGAGCTAGCTCCGACTGCAGCAGTGCAATCAGGGCTTGCTCAAGGTGCTACAGCTGTTGGTCAAATTGTTCAGCCTTATGTTGCAAATCCACAAGTTATTACGGTAGCACTATTTACATTAGCTATCGGGGTATTTGGATCTGTATTATTTAAAGGGTTTGCGCAAGTAATTCCAATCTTAATTGCAGTAATTTGTGGTTATATACTTGCATTTGTCATGGGAATGGTAGATACAAGTGTAATCGCTAATGCCAAATGGTTATGTGTGCCCAAATTTTCTGCTCCTGTATTTGACTGGGGTGCAATTTTTATTATTGCACCAGCTTGTATAGTTGTTTTTGCAGAACACATTAGCCATTTAATTGTTACAGGTAAAATAACAGGATCAAATTTGTTAGAAGATCCAGGTCTTTATCGTTCACTTCTTGGAGATGGTATTAGTAACGTATTATCCGGCTTTACAGGCTCAACTCCAAATACTACTTATGGAGAAAATATCGGTGTAATGGCAATTACTAGGGTTTATTCAGTATGGGTAATTAGAGGAGCAGCAATACTTGCAATTGCTTTCTCATGTATGGGTAAGGTAGCAGCTGCTATTCAATCCATCCCAGGTCCTGTTATGGGCGGGATAACTATGCTTCTTTATGGTATTATAGCTGTTCAAGGTATAAGAATGTTTGTAGAGCAAAATGTAGACTTTAGCATAAACTATAATATGGTTTTAGGAGCAGTTACATTTGTAGTTGGAGTAAGCGGAGCTGCAATAAATATTGGAACAGTACAATTAAAGGGTATGGCATTTGCTGCCATAGTTGGAGTTTTATTGTCAATTATCTTCTACATTTTAGGAAAGCTTGGCATAATGAATGAAGAATATAAGTTAAGATTTGACGAAGAGGATTCCAATAATAATATTCAAGGTTAAGTATTTAAGGATAATACCATTGTGGTATTATCCTATTCCAAAATTTTATTTTTAAAAATTAGAATGCTAATTATAAGGAGGCAATCATGTCAAGAATTGTTGTAGCACTGGGAGGAAATGCTCTTCAGGCAAATCCAAAAGATAAGTCAGCAAAAGCTCAACTCTTAACTTGTATGGATACAGCAAAGCCAATTGTAGATCTTGTAGAAGAGGGGAATGAGATTATTATCACTCATGGTAATGGTCCTCAAATTGGGCAAATAATTTCAACCTATGAAACCGCAGCCTTAATTGATAAATCATATGAAGTAATGCCTTTTCCTGAATGTGGAGCTATGAGCCAGGGCTACATTGGATATCACCTGCAGCAAGCGATAAAAATTGAATTAATAAAAAGGGGAATAGATAAACAAGTTGACACAGTAATAACTAGGGTAATAGTCGATAAGGAGGACGATGGATTTAAGAATCCGACTAAACCTATAGGATCATTTTACTCAAAAGAGCAGGCAGAAAAAATTATTTCAGAAACTGGTTATTTAATGAGAGAGGATGCAGGGAGAGGCTGGAGAAGAGTTGTTCCTTCGCCGCTTCCCAAAATAATAGTAGAGGAGGAAGCAATCAGAACATTGGTGGAGGCAGGACATATAGTAATTACAGTGGGAGGAGGAGGAATTCCTCAAATTGAAAATAGTGATGGAGCTTTACAGGGGGTAGATGCAGTAATTGATAAGGATTTTGCATCAGAAAAGGTTGCCGAGATTATTGATGCAGATATTTTGTTAATACTAACTGCAGTTGAGAAGGTTTCAATAAATTTCAATAAAGAGAATCAGGAAGATATAACTAGAATGGACATTGAAGATGCATATAAATATATTAAAGCTGGGGAGTTTGCTCCAGGGTCTATGCTCCCCAAGATAAAGGCTGCTGTAATGTTTGCAGAGTCAAAACATGGCAGGCAGGCACTAATAACATCTCTTGAAAAAGTTAAAGAGGCACTTCATGGAAATACGGGAACAGTAATAAAAAACAAATAATAAAGAAGGTGGAAATTATAGATATAAAAAATATATCAGTAATAGGTTTTGGAACAATAGGTCACGGGATAGCATTGCTTTGTGCTAAGACTGGTTTAAATGTAAATGTTTATGATAAATCTGATTTAATAATGAACAAAGAATTAGAAAACATTAAAGTAGTTAATAGTCTAGAAGAGGCTTGCAACAATGTAGACTTGATTATTGAGTGTATTGATGAAAATATAGAATTAAAACAGACAGTTTTTAAAAAATTAGATGAACTCTGTTCATTGAATGTAATTTTAGCATCTTGCACATCAGGACTTTTACCAACGGTAATAGCTAAGAATACAAAGCATCCGGAAAGAGTAGTGGTAGCTCATTTTTGGAATCCACCCGAATTGATTCCATTAGTAGAGGTAGTACCTGGGGAGAAAACATCTAAGGATACAATATCTAGAACAACTGAATGGATTGAATTTATTGGAAATAAGGCTATTATTATGAAAAAGGAATGTTCTGGATTTGTTGGAAATCGTCTTCAGCATGCATTACTTAGAGAAGCTTTATATATAGTGGAACAAGGCTTCGCGGAACCTTATGAAGTTGATAAAGTTATAGAATTTGGACTAGGCAGAAGACTGCCAGTTACAGGTCCTATATGCAGTGCTGACTTTGCAGGACTTGATGTCGTAAATTCTATATCTAAATATTTGTATAAAGACCTCTGTAATTCGATAGAATCTTCTGATTTAATGAAAAGGAAAGTTAAAAGCGGGGAATTCGGAAGTAAGAGTGGAAAAGGATTTTATAATTGGGATCCAGGTATTTTGAAACAGAAGCAGAAAGAACGTGCAGAGATTCTTTTGTATTTTTTAGAAAGAGATAAAGAGAAAAAGGATTTATCCTACAGGGATTAATGGCTCTGTAGGATAAATCCTTTTAAATAATAATTAATTAAAGTGTTTACATTTATACTATCTTGTAATACAATATAGACATAGTAACTTGTATTACAAGATAGAATGGAAGTGGTAATTTGAAGGATAAATCTCAGTTTTTTAAAGGTATATTGGAAGGATGTGTTTTAAAGGTTATACATGATGATGAAGTTTATGGTTATGAGATAGCAGAAAAACTAAAAGTATTTGGACTAAAGCAGGTTAGCGAGGGAACAATATATCCTCTGCTTTTAAGACTTGAGAAAAATGGACTCTTGAATTCCAAGAAGAGAACATCTCCATTTGGGCCGGACAGAAAATATTACACTCTGTCTCAAAAGGGAGAAGATGAGCTTTCTTATTTTTACAGCAACTGGCTGGAACTTAAGGAGGGCATAGATAAAATATTTATTAATTTTAAGGAAGTGGATATAAATGAATGATTTAAAGGTAATGGTAAAGAAAAACTTTGAGAATAGTAAAATGCTAAACAAAGAAAATGATGAAGTATACACTGATATTGTGTGTTATTTAAGAGTTAGTTTATTAGAGGATGTTAAGACTGAAGAAATAATTTCTGACATTTTGGATATGTTTCTAAGGAGTCAGGAAGAAGGAAAGGCTATTGAGGAGATAATAGGAGATGATTATAAGGCGTTTTGTGATTCGATTATAGAATCGGTGGAGCCAAAAAAATTTTCTTTGGCAAGGCTTAAGGAAAGCGTTTTTATAATTGTAGATTGTTTTTTTATTTTGCTCACTATAGATTTAGTTTTAAACTATTTGCCTAAGGTAATCAAATATAAGATACTATCCAATTATGCGTTTAGTGTGTCATTTTTTATTAATTCAGTAATAATAATTATTTTAGCTGTAGGAATAGTAAATTACATAGGAAGGAACAGCTTTAGCCTGACTAAAAATAAGCCTTCAAAAGTCACTTATTTTCTAATTTGGTTAGGCTTTGTAGTTACTTTTTCTGCTATCATATTTACAACTTTTAAACTTTCAAAATACGAATTGTTTTCTGTAAATATATGTGTTGTAATTATTCCTGTTGCCATATACTGGATATATAAAAAGATTCCTCTAATTGCCAGGGCGTTTCGGATGTAATAACAGCGGAGAATGAATTTTTTAAAAGTACCTTAAATTAATTTTGGGGTACTTTTAAATTTTATAATATAAAAAAAGGAATTGTAAAGTATATGTAGAATTAAACTATTAGGAACATTCGTGTTATTTTAAATCCCCCCGGGGGTTAATCAAGTTTAGGGGTGTTGGTATGCTGGATGTAGAACTTTGTTTTAATAATATAGAGATTTCTAATATTCAAAAGGAGGACTTGGTTTGTATTCAAAAATGGAGCGAGTCCGATGATCAGTTTAATTTTGAACAATTATATGAAAGATTTTTAGAAAGCTATTTAAGCGAGTGTGAATACTTTTTAAAAATTATTAAAAATAAAAAATTAATAGGGATTATTAAGGGGAGGGTGGAATTTAAGAATCCAAATGAAGCTTGGATTTGGTTTTACTATTTAGATGAAATAGAACGGGCTAATCAATTAGACTGTGAAATTATTAAAAAAATATTTGAGTGTTTCTCTAAAGAATATGATATAAAATTATTTTTTACAAGAGTGGCAGTTAATGATGAAATTGCAATTAAATTTTGGAAAAAGATAGGTTTCAAACCATTAAGGCTTGTTAAGGATTATTATCATATTGCAGGAAAAAATATCGACATGATGATAATGGAAAATGGAAACATTGACAAGAAACTTCAAAATATTCTATAATATAAGTGCTGATTTTTTTAGTCTGTCAGCTAACTTCAAAAGTAAGAGAGGGAAGAGATGCGTTACATAACATTTAAATCCATTATACTTACGTTAATTTTTTGCACTATTACAGCTATAGGTATTGCTAGTTTTGACAATGAAGTTAAGGCAGATGCGGCCGTTAAATCCGTAGAACAAGGAGATTTGCTCAGAACAGTCAGTATTTCTACTGATAAAGTTATAACTGTATCTGAACAGCTTAAAGACCAACAAGAGAACGGGAGCTATGGTAGTAAAAATGTTTCTTTAAGCAGAGGCGAAAGTACAGATATCATATCCTATGCTTTTAAATTCATGGGAAGGCCTTATGTTTGGGGTGCATCCGGACCATCAGCTTTTGACTGCTCAGGTTTTACAGCTTATGTTTATAGTAGATATGGGGTAAGTTTACCACATTCTGCAGCGGCACAGTATGGAATGGGGCAAGCAGTTGAAAAAGGAAATCTAAGGCCCGGTGATTTAGTGTTTTTTAATACATATACTTATTTAGGTCATGTTGGTATGTACATAGGCGGTGGACGTTTTATACAAGCATCCTCAGGAAGCAAGAAGATAACTATAAGCTCATTAAGTGAAAGTTATTACAGTTCAAGATATGCAGGAGCAAGAAGATATCTTAAATAATATTATTACCTGATAGAATTAACTATCAGGTATTTTTTTGGTATAAATTTCACCCCAGTTAAATATTAATAATTAGAAACATATAAATTTTTTTAACCGGGGGGAAAATAATGCGATATACAAGATATGATTTGAAAAAGAAAAAAAAGAAAAATAACAATAAGATTTTTTTTGCTATTTTTGCAATTATGGTTATTTCTGCTGTTGTATTAGGTACTGCTATATCTAAATTCACAATTAAAGGCCCAAGTAATTCCACCTCCAGTGAGAAAGTCAACAGTAAACCCGTAAAGTTTATTGCAATTCAGGGTGGGATGTATGCTAAAACAGAAAATGCAGATAAAGAAAAGGCGGTTTTAGCTCTCTATGGTAATCCGTTTATAATAATCGATGGAAATCTTAACAGAGTTTTTTCAGGTATATATTTGGAAGATACTTTCCAAAATATCATTGACGCATTAAATAAAAACGATAAAAGTAATTCGAAAATGATTTTTACATTAAATAAAAAGGACCTGTGCGATGCTGAAATTGCTGAGATTGTAAGTGCAAATATAAAAATATTAAGTAAATTAACAGAAAGTGAAGTGAGGGCGGTACAGACTCAGGAGTTCAAAGCCTGGACATCATCGTTAAAAAAAGTTGATGGCTCTAGTAAAAATATAAAAGTGTTAAATGATCTAGAGGATTATGTAGGTAAGCTCCCTGCAGAACTCACAAAAGATAAAGCAGCAGATAATTATATATTTTTATATAATATTCTAAAAAATATCTGCACAATAAGTAAATAATTATAAAAACTTCTAATAAATGATATATTTATTGGAAGTTTTTTTATTATTTAAACATTATTAAATTTTTCTTTAATAATTGTATAATTACTTGTTTCTATTTTTATTAAATGATAAACTATATAGGATGTAATGTTAAGGTGGGGATTTAATGTGAAGGGAATAGTTAAAAGTGGAGGTTTCAAGTGGTTCATCATAATGCTTGGAGCAGTATTCGGAAGCATTTTAGGAGATATTTTAGGCAGCAGTTTCAGTCAACTTTTCTTTTTAAAAGCTGCTTACTCTGTAGGAACATCTGCACCACTTATAATAAACTTAAAAATATTCATTTTGACATTAGGTATAAATTTTAATATTAATATTATGACTATAATTGGTACAATTGTGGCTATAATACTATACAGGAGATATTAGGAAGTGATAAGGTGAATGTTGTCTTAGCCTCTGCCTCGAAACGGAGACAAGAACTATTAGAAAGATTGATAGATAAGTTTCAGATTCTGACCAGCGATTTTGATGAAGAAACCGTTCATTTTGGAGGTAGCTGTTCAGAATATGTTATGAACTTGTCTTTTGAAAAAGCCAATAATGTGGCAGAAAAATTAAAGGAAGCCGCCATTGTAATCGGATGTGACACCATAGTAGCTTTTGAAGGAATTATATTAGGCAAACCTAAGGATTATGATGATGCATTTCGTATGCTTAAAATGCTTAGCGGAAAAGATCACCAGGTTTATTCGGGTGTTACATTGATTAACACTGAAACGAAAAAGGTTAAACAGGATTTTGTATTAACAGAGGTCAAGTTTTCTGAGCTTAGTCATGAAGAAATCAAAAAATACATTAAAAGCGGAGAGCCTATGGATAAGGCAGGCTCCTACGGGATACAGGGGCTTGGAGGAGTGTTTGTTGAGGGAATCCACGGATGTTATTATAATGTAGTGGGACTTCCTTTAAATAAGTTAAAAAATATGTTAATGGGGATGGGGGTAAATCTATAAAGAGAGGTATGGAGCTTAATGGAGAAATCATTAAAGATTATGGATTTACCCAAAAATGAAAGACCAAGGGAAAGGCTTTTACGGTATGGAGCGGACACTCTGTCCAATGCAGAACTCTTGGCAGTAATACTTAGAACAGGAACAAGAAAAGAAAATATTGTCACACTCAGCAATAAGTTAATTAAGGAAAGCGGAGGGCTTAATGGACTTTTAAACATGAACTTTGATGAGTTCATTGGATTGCATGGAATAGGGAAAGCCAAGGCAGCTCAGCTGCTCGCACTTTCAGAGCTTTCCAAAAGGTTTAAATCTTACAGAGCCGGTGACGTTTATAAAATTTCTCATCCTAAGGATGCCGCGGATTATGTCATTGAAGACATGAGAAATTTAAGTGTTGAGCATTTAAAAGTTATTATGTTAAATACAAAAAATATTGTGATATCAATATGTGACGTTTCGGTGGGGAGTCTTAATTCATCCATTGTTCACCCCAGAGAGGTTTTTTGTGAGGCTATAAAAAAGAGAAGTGCTTCAATAATTGTTTGTCATAATCATCCTTCTGGTGATCCAACCCCAAGCTGCGAGGATATAAATATTACCAAGAGGCTTAAAGAGTGTGGGAAGATTATAGGTATCGAACTTTTGGATCATTTAATAATTGGAGATGGAATTTTCATTAGTTTGAAAGAAAAAGGTATTTTGTAATATTGAAAGGAGAAAAAACATGAGATTATTTGGAATGTCAAAGGATTTAGGAATTGATTTAGGTACAGCTAATACTTTAATATATGTAAAAGGTGAGGGAATAGTATTAAGAGAGCCTTCAGTTGTTGCAATTAACAATGATACAAAAAGAGTACTTGCAGTTGGAGCAGAGGCAAAAGAGATGATAGGAAGAACTCCGGGCAACATAGTTGCAATAAGACCGCTTAAAGACGGAGTAATTGCAGATTTTGATGTTACGCAGACAATGCTTAAAAAATTTATAGAAAAGATAAGCCCTAAAAGTGCTTTTACAAGTCCTAGAATTGTGGTATGTTTTCCATCAGGTATTACCGAGGTTGAAAAAAGGGCAATTGATGAGGCTACAAAACAGGCTGGAGCAAGAGATGTACTTTTGATGGAAGAGCCAATGGCAGCTGCAATAGGTTCAGGACTTCCGGTAAATGAGCCTACAGGAAGTATGATTGTGGATATCGGCGGAGGTACTACTGAAGTTGCAATAATATCGCTTGGTGGTATTGTTACCAGCAAATCACTCCGAATTGCAGGAGATGAACTTGATCAGGCAATTATTTCATATATAAAGAAAGAATACAGTTTGATGATTGGTGAAAGAACTGCAGAAACAATTAAGTTGCAATTAGGTTCGGCTTTTGACATAGGTGAAGAAAATTCTCTTCAAATAAGAGGTAGAGATTTAATTACTGGACTCCCAAAAGTATTAGAAATAAAGGAAAGTGAAGTTAGAGAAGCCCTTAAAGAACCAGTATCAGCTATTATTGAAGCAATAAAATCAACTTTGGAAAAAACTCCGCCTGAACTTGCATCTGATATCATGGATAAAGGAATTATGCTGGCAGGTGGTGGTGCGCTGCTTCGAGGTTTGGATAAATTGATAACAAATGAAACACATATGCCTGTTCATATAGCAGAAGCACCATTAGACTGTGTAGCTCTTGGTGCCGGGAAAGCACTTGATACTATCGAAAAAGTTATTTCTAAAAGGAAATAATGATGAAAATAAAATTCTTTAAAAGTAAACTGACGGTATCAATAATTTTACTGTCAGTTACATTTTTAATTTTAATTTCACAGAGTATCAAGAGGGAAAATGTTTCATTTATTGAAAACGGCATTGGGTTATCATTTAATTCAATTCAAGGGACTTTTTATAACTTAAATACAAATATTAAATATTCTTTAGGGTTTATTTTTAACTATTCTTCAGTCAGAAAAGAAAACGAGGAATTAACGAAAAAAAACAATGAACTTGAAAATAAGCTTGTAGAGTATAACTCTTTAAAGGGTGAAAATATAACGCTTAAATCTATGCTGAATTTTAAAGATGCAAATAGTAATTATGATTATATTGGCTGTAATATTATAGGTAAAAGTGGTAATGGATATTTAGATCAATTTGTTATCAATAAGGGCAGCAAGGATGGCATTGCTAAAAATATGATTGCTGTAACTGGAGAGGGATTAGTTGGACAGGTTACTACAGTTGGAAGTAACTGGTCAACAATTCAATCATTGTCAAATGAAAATCTGGCGGTTAGTGCTTTGGTTGAAAGTACTAATGAAAACAGTGGCATTTTAAAAGGCTATAAGGATTCAGGTAATAACCTGCTAGCAAAATTATACTATCTTCCTATAGATTCAAATGTTGCAAAAGGTGACGTTATACTGACTTCCGGTCTTGGTGGATTATATCCTAAGGGGATCAGGATTGGATCAGTTTTGAGTGTTGAAGAGGATAAGGGGAAAGTAATGAAAACTGCATTAGTAGAGCCTTATGTTGACTTTAACAAAATTCAGGAACTGTTTATAGTGGTACCTCAAAACAAAATAGACGGAAAATATTAGGGTGATATAAATGAAAAAAGTAATTGTTTTAGTCCTGATTTCAATGATATTCTTTATATTGGATAATGGGTTTATGCCTTTTATAGCAATAATGGGTATTTTTCCTGGCATTTTATTGGTTTTCTGCATTCTGTATTCTGTTCAAAACGGTAAATGGGAAGGCATGTGGCTTGGAGTATGCTGCGGTTTATTGCAAGATATTTATTTTACAAACATATTTGGGTTGAACGCTGTGACAAATATGGTAATATGTTTGATTGCAGGAGAAATAGGAACTAAAATTTTTAAAGAGAAAAAAATCGTTCCAGTATTTTGTTGTTTTCTATTGACATTTTTAAAAGGCACCACGATATTCTTAGTATTATACTATTTTGGAACCAATGTAGATTTTTCAAGAGTATTTTTTGTAAGTATATATAATATGATAATTTCAATTTTTATTTGTAAATGGGTTTATAAATTGTGCCAAAAGACATACATGCAGATAAGATGGAAGTTTTAGAGGAATGGTGATTAAATGAAAAAAATAGATATAGAATTTACAAGATTTACTGCTATTTTTATAATAATGGTTTTAATTTTGTCCTCTATAGGTGTGAGATTAATATATTTACAGATTATTAATGGTGAATATTATCTTGAAAAGGCAAATAACAGCTCCATTAGAGAAATAACCGAGACAGCACCAAGGGGTAATATAACAGATATCAATGGCAATATACTCGCTGCCAACACTCAAAGTTATACCCTTGTGTTTAATCCAACTACCGAAAGTGATAAAAACTTTTTTTCTACTATGGAAAAGGTGTTTAAAATATTAGATGAAAACGGTGAAACCCAACAGGATGATTTTGTACTTAAAATAAACCCCTTCAGATTTGAATTTAGAAGCAGTGACTCAGCAGTTAAAAGAAAGCAGGAATTAAGATTTAAAAAGGATAGAGGCTTTGATGCAGAAATAAAAAAGAAATTATATAAAAACAAAACTAATTTAACTGATGCTGAACAAGCTAAAGTTGATGAAGAATTGTTAAAAATAACTCCTGAAGAGACATTTAATAAGTTAGTGACAAAATATAAAATTGATACTAATAATCTAAGTCTTAGTGACCAAAGGAGATATATGATAGTTAAAGATACTGAGACAATGCAGAGTTTTTCTGGGTATAAGTCAGTTACTGTAGCAAGTAATATAAAGAAGGAAACTGCATTTATATTCCTTCAAAAGCTAAATGATCTTCCAGGAATAGACGTTAGTAATGACCCTATAAGATCTTACCCAAATGGAGAGCTAGGCTCAGCTTTTTTGGGTTATATCTCCAAAATCAGTTCTGATCAGGATAAATATTCTGAAAAAGGTTATGATACTACAAGTGATTATATAGGAGTAGCAGGAATAGAAAGTGCATTCGAAGATAGATTAAAAGGCTCTAAGGGTGTTAGTATAGTAAAACTAAATAAGCAAGGAAGAATAATTCAAGAACTGGGAAAAAGAGAATCTTATCCTGGGCAGAATATTCAACTTACTATTAATAAGGACGTTCAAGCTGCTGCAGAAACAGAATTGGATAAAGTAATGGCAAACCTGCAAAGCCATCCAAACAATGGTGATGTTAATACTGCAAATGCCACTAGGGGAGCAGCTGTTGCAGTTGATGTTAAAACAGGAGCAATTATTGCATTAGCAAGCAGACCGGGCTATGATCCTAATCTTTTTTCCGTTCCGGGTAAGCTGACTTCGGATTTATACCAGAAGTACTTTAATCCTGACTTAGCAGCATTTGGAACGCAATATATTACAAACAGAGGATTGATGTCCTATAATTCAGGAAAAAGTTTAGAAGATGTTTTAAATAAACTATTTCCTGTAGATACAAGCATAAGTAATAATACAACCATAAGACAGGATACTTATGACATATATGCTAAACCATTTTTTAATTATGCCACTCAGTCAGTAATTCCGCCAGGGTCAACATTCAAACCTATGACAGCAATTGCTGGTCTTGAAAGTGGAGTTATTACGCCTTCATTTTCAATTAATGATACAGGTACATTTGATATTGGCGGAGGACATATAACCAATTTTGCAGTGGGTGGATATGGAGTTGTAGATTTAGCAAAAGCCCTGGAGGTATCCAGTAATCCGTATTTCATGACAGTTGGAAAATTAATGAGAGATACCTATAATAATGATGATATTTTAGCAAAATATGCCTGGAAGTTTGGATTAGGTGTTCCTACTAATTCAAATGTAAAGGCTGCAACAGGTATCGAAATTCCAGAGAGATACGGACAAGTTTTTAACAGCACTACAATTAAAAATATTTACGCCACTCAGTATTGGTGGCAGACTATGTCTACACTTAAAGGCGGAGCAGATTCTAGAGGTAATAAATTTACTCCAATTAACCTTTATGAAAATTCCAATGATTCCGCTGATATTAAAACAATAAAATCAAATATTAAAACTGCATGTCAAAATTGCATAAAAAATGGTTCCTCAAGCTTTAACAAGAGTGATTTTGAAAATATGATAAAGTCCCTAGTGGCAGCAGATCCTTCATATAATGGTGTCAGCCTTGAAACTAAGGATCTTAATAACATAATAAATGCCATTTATTATGTTACAATTTCTGATGCAAACAGCCAGATAAGAGTTGGCGCGAATATGTATAATGCAGCTATAGGCCAGGGTATAAGCAATTTTACTCCGCTTCAAATGGTAAATTACATTGCTACTATAGCAAATGGAGGCACAAGATATAAACTTCACCTTGTGAATAAAATTTCTGATGCCAACGGCAATTTAATTGAACAGGTTAAGCCTGAGGTTTTGGAAAAAACCGGAGTAAGTGAAGCGAATCTAGCAGCAGTAAGATATGGTATGTCACTGGTTACAAGTGGAGAGGATGGAACTGCAGCTGCAGCATTCAACGGATTCCCTATGAAAACTGCAGGAAAGACAGGTTCTGCTACATTTAGTAACCAACAGGACGCTTATGGCAGAACATCCTATGCAGTGTATGTTGGATATGCGCCTTATGACAATCCTGAAATTGCTGTATGCGTGGTTGTTTTTGATGGAGGTCATGGAGGCCTTATTGCACCTGTTGCCAGAGCAATGTATGATGCATATTTTAAGTTATCTGAATAACAATAGGGGGAGAATATGTTAGATGATAATATTGTAATTAAAGGTAACAGAGATGGAATTAATGCAGTTATAAACATGAATAAGTTTAGAGACTTTGATGAAATGCTGGAAGTGCTCATTGAAAAACTCTCTAAAGGCAGGGCGTTTTATAAAGGCTCCACACTGAAAATAACCACAGATTTAAAATTCATCAACAACAGGGAATTTAGTAAACTAAAGGATATATTATTTAATGAGTTTATGATTAAAGATTGCATAATGGAAGAAAAGAATGATAAGAATAATAAAATTTTTAATGGGATATATGAGGGGCGTACTAAATTTTTAAGAAGAACAGTCAGAAGTGGTCAGGTTATAAATTACCCAGGAAATATAGTGATTGTGGGGGATGTTAATTCGGGATCACAAATATTCGCAGGAGGGAACATAATAGTTCTTGGAGCCTTAAGAGGAACAGTTTATGCAGGACATGGAGGAAACTCAAAGGCAATTGTTGCAGCGTTTTATCTTCAGCCGGAAATACTTCAGATATCTGACTTGATGACCAGATCACCTGAGGAGATAGGCCGGCCGGGGTACCCGGAGGTAGCAAAAATAAAAGGGGATACTATCATAGTCGAACCTTATCTGCCAAATAAATTTTTGTAAACTTAAATAAATGGAGGTAGAGTAAATGGGAGAAGCAATAGTAGTAACATCAGGAAAAGGTGGAGTAGGAAAAACTACTACAACGGCCAATATTGGTACAGGGCTCGCCGCACTTGGAAAAAGTGTAGTGGTTGTAGACGGAGATACCGGGCTTAGAAATTTAGATGTATTGATGGGACTTGAAAACAGGATAGTATTTACATTAATGGATGTTATCGAAAACAAATGCAGACTCAAACAGGCTACTATAAAAGATAAAAGACTTCCCAATTTATTTTTACTGCCTACAGCACAGACTAGGGATAAAAATGATATTTCTGTAGAGCAGATGGAAAAGTTGATAAGTGATTTGAAAGAAGAGTTTGATTATGTAATAATTGATTGTCCAGCAGGGATAGAACAGGGATTTGAAAATGCTACAGCTTGTGCTGATAGAGCCCTGATTGTGGTGAATCCTGAAGTTACATCAGTGAGAGATGCAGACAGAGTAATTGGAAAGCTTGATGCAAAAGGATTAGAAAATCATGAGCTGGTTGTAAACAGATTGAATTACAAGATGACTCAAAATGGTGATATGCTTGATGTATGCGACATTCTTGACAGCTTGGCAATAAAACTAATTGGAGTAGTGCCAGATGACAAAAGCATCACTATTTCTACAAATAAAGGGGAGCCTATTGTATTAGACGAAAAGGCATGTGCAGGACAGGCTTTTAGAAATATTGCAAGAAGAATTGTTGGAGAAGAGGTTCAATTTATGGATCTAAGTTCAGGAGAATCGGGATTATTTTCTTCTATAAAGAAATTATTTGGAGCTAAATAGGAGGAGTTGAAATGAATGTTTTAAATTTGTTCTCTTCAAGGCCTTCCTCTAAGGATATGGCAAAGGAGAGGCTGAAGTTAATATTAATTCACGATAGAGCCAGTGTTTCACCTGAATTACTGGATAAGATAAAGGAAGAAATACTAGCAGTGATATCAAAGTATGTTGAAATTGATAGTAGTGAAATTGATGTTAAAATGACTAAATTGGATGATGAAGAGGGAGGTTCTCCTGCTTTAATTGCGAGTATTCCAATTCGAAATATTAAATAGGATAGACAATGTTCACGTTCTTTGTTTGTGAACAGGAGGTATATAATTTATGCTTAATATGCTTAACAAGTTAAAACTGGATAGAAAACTGCTGAGAGAATTAGATATAAAAGTTATCATTTCAATAATTGCGGTTGTAATTTTTGGATCTTTAAACATATATAGTGCAACTCATATGAAATATGGAATTTATTATCTTAAAACTCAGCTATTGTGGCTTGTAGTAGGGTTAGTTGTTACATATATAATTTTGTGCATTGATTACTCTGTTATTGGAAATTATGCTCATATTTTATACTGGCTAAGCATATTTCTACTTATTTTAAACGATACGTTATTTAAAGGTGATGTAGTAAATGGCGCATCTTCATGGATAAGGATAGGTTCAGTTGGATTACAGCCTTCTGAATTTGCCAAACTTGCAATGATTATAATGCTTTCAAAAAAGCTAAGTGACATGGAATTGCAAATAAATAATTTGAAAAATTTTATGATACTCGCATTTTACGCAATGCTCCCAATGGTTTTAATAGTAATTCAACCGGATATGGGAATGACAATGGTTTGTTTTTTCATAGTATTAGGTATATTTTTTGTTGCTGGTCTTAGTGTTAATGTTATTGGCTGGGGCTTTGCAGGGGTAGCCGGTTTTATTGCAATTATATGGAATCTTTCTTTGATGCCTACATATTGGAAAAATAGATTGATTTCATTTATTAATCCAAATGCGGATGAATTGGGGAGTGGACTTCAGCTTATACAATCTAAAATTGGCATAGGTTCTGGGTGTTTTTTAGGTAAGGGCTTTATGAAGGGAACTCAAGTATCTGGAGGATTTATTCCAGAAGCACATACCGATTTTATTTTTGCAGTTGTTGGTGAAGAATGGGGTTTTGTTGGAGCTATGGCCTTGATTTCACTTTATGGATATATTATTTATAGATTTATAGATATCGCAAAGACTTCTAAAGACATTTTCGGTTCAATGCTTTCGGTGGGTATTATATCAAGCCTGCTTTTTTCAGTACTTCAAAATATAGGTATGACAATAGGAATAATGCCAATAACAGGGATTACTCTCCCATTTATGAGTTATGGAGGGAGTTCTATGCTTACAAGCTTTATGGGTGCAGCCCTTGTATTGAATGTTGGAATGAGAAGAAAGAAAATAAATTTTTAGGAGGCAGTTATGAAAATTGCATTTATTGCGCATGATAAAAAAAAGGATGATATGATAGATTTCGTTAAGAGATATAGGGATGTTTTTGAAGGTCATGAGCTATTTGGTACAGGCACTACAGGAAAATTAATCTCTGAAACCGTAGGCTTGGAAGTTAAAAGATTTTTATCAGGCCCTTTTGGAGGAGATCAGCAAATAGGTGCTAAAGTAGCTCAAGGTGAATTGGATTTTGTGATTTTTTTGAGGGATCCTCTTACAGCTCAGCCTCATGAACCTGATGTTTCAGCATTGCTTAGGTTATGCGATGTACACTGCATTCCGCTTGCTACCAATCTAGGATCGGCTGAAATTTTTATCAAGGCTTTAAAGGGCGATAGAAGCTAGTGCTAGTGTTAAATGTTAGTGAGTTTTGGATTTATGCAGCGAATCCTACAAAAATCAAGAATAGGCCTGACCTATTCTTTTCTTTTCTAACATTATATTCTAAAATTTGAATACAATTTTGGAGGCATTATATTATGAAAGGTGTACGATATCTGCTTAATAATATTAATGGAGATTTTGAAATAAAAAAATGCAATAATTCAATACATTCATCTAAAGCACATTTCCATAACGAAATTTCTGTGGGATTAGTTGAAAAAGGATGTTCTAAAACTGAAGTATGTGGCAAAACTTATGAAATTACAGCTAACACATTCTTAATAATTCCTTCAAGTATGACTCACAAATGCAGCCCTTACAATTATCGGCAGTGGAATTTCAGAATGCTTTATATTAATAAAAATTGGATTAATACTGTATTTAACTGTGATAATTTTGAAGTTGAGTTTTCTTATATGAAAATAGATGAAGAAATGGTTAAGAGCATGGTAAGGTTATTTGTTGATTTTGAAAATGGTATAATAAACATTGAAAATGAATCAAAATTATTAAGCTATATTTCTTTATTAATAGATATTGAAAATAAAGACTATTCAAAGAATATGATTATGAAATTTGATTCAAATAAAATAAATTTAATCAGAAAGTATTTAGACCAGAATTATTTAGATAATATAATGCTTAGCGATCTTGAAAAAATATCAGGCATAAGTAAATATTGTCTAATTAGGAAGTTTGAGAAAGATTATGGATTGCCTCCTCATAAGTATATAACTAATTTACGCATAAATCATGCAAAGGAACTGTTGAAAAGCGGCAGTGATTTTGCTGACATAGCTTTAGAAAGCGGATTTTATGACCAAAGTCATTTTACCAAATATTTCAAGGAGTATACCGGAGTAACTCCATTGAAATATAAAAGCTGCATATAATTTTATTATCTTAATGTTGGAAGGCTTCCTACCAAACTGTTAACTGTTTTTTTATTTCCATACATGCATATTCCAAGATAGTTCAATTCATCAGAGAAGGTACAGGATAAATTTTCAATGTACTTATTATAGTCATTGCATTTCTGAGCAATATTATTGAAGTCAATTATTGTTATTTTACCACTATATTTTTTGATGGCACTGTTATAAAGGGCTTTAATTTCATCTCTTGTGGATGAAAGAATAGGAAGAGGCGTGTTTATAATACCCTTATGATTAAAATTATCCCTATCAACTACGTCTTCGCCCACAATTTCTTCCATATACCTGCCTAAACTGCAGCCCAATATAGCTGAAGTATTTGCTATTAATCCCAAAGGTAGTGCCTTATCAATAACAAGAACACATTTCATATCGATCTGATTCATTTAAAAAACCTCCTATGTTTTTTTATAGTCTAAATTATATCTAGAAAATTTTATAGTAAAAAATTGCAGGCACTAAAGTCATAAAATGGACCTCTTATAAATATAAATAGTTATATATGACACTGAACAATTTATAGGGGGGTATCTTTTGAGCAGTTTTAATTCTCAATATGCAGAATATTATAACAAGGTCAAAAGAGAAAGAGGAAGATATAAGGCGTCTAAGAGTAATTCAAAATTTGATAAAAAACCAAAGAGCAGTCTTATTACAAGAAGGATAATAAGAGATTTAATAGGTGTATTGGTTTTATTTGCTTTTGTAATATCCTGCAAGCTTATTGTTACACCCCAGACTCAAGCTGCCTATAAATATTCTAAAGATATTTTGGAGAAAAGCTATAGTTATAGTAGCATTGACAAAGAAATAAAAAGTATAAATATAAGTACAGTTAAAAATTCTATAATATACTGGTTTGAAAAATTAAGATCTAAGATGCCGGATACAACAGGTTTCATTAAGCCTGTACAGGGCGTTGTTACCTCCTCCTATGGATATAGAAAGGATCCCATTACTGGAGATAAGAAGTTTCATTCTGGAATTGATCTAGATGTAAAAGAAAACAGTGATGTATTAGCCTCTTTTGATGGGAAGGTTAAATTATGCGGAGAAGATCCAGAACTTGGGAAGTACATAATTCTAGACCATGGAGAAGGGGTCGAAACCAAATATGGTCATTTAAACGAAATATCTGTTAAAAAGGATGATGCGGTAAAGAAAGGTGAGGTTATTGCTAAAAGCGGTAATACGGGAAAATCCACTGGACCGCATCTTCATTTTGAGCTTTTATATATGGGAGAGAATATTAATCCAGGAGTAATAAAGTGATTAAAGTTAATAAGTATTTTATTCCATATATTATAATCTGTCTTATTGTGGGCTTTAGAGGAGAATTATTCGTATCTATAGCTGCAGTTCTATTTCATGAGTTTATACATTATTTAACTGCAAGAAAATTGGGTTTTTCAGGATTTGATATAGAATTATCTCTAGTTGGTGCCAGATTAAAATTTGAAGACTTAGATGAGGCATCTCCAAAAGAGGATTTCATCATATCCATTTCGGGTCCGCTGTCAAATATACTAACAGCAGTCTTTTTTTATTTTATGTATATAAAGTATGGCTTTAGTCTGCTTTATATATTATACGTTTCAAATTTGTTTTTGGGGATATTTAATCTCATCCCTGCTTTCCCATTAGATGGAGGAAGAATATTAAGGGATATTTTTGCTTTACGGAATATATATAAAAAAGCAAATATGTTTACCATTTACATCAGTGTAATTATTGGAATACTATTTATGTTTTTATATATTTATTTAAATTTTATAGGTGAAAATAATTTTAGTATAGGCATTATTGGTTTGTTTATTATTGTGTCATCACTTAAAGAAGGGGAGAGAGTATCATATATTATTATGGGGGATATAATTAAAAAAAAATTTAATTTTATTAAGAAGGGTTTTATTCAAAACAAAAGTGCTTCTGTGTTCTATAAAAATGACTTACTAAGTGTTTTCAGCATTATTGAAAAAAATAGGTATAATATATTTATTGTGCTAGATGAGGATATGAAATTTATGGACGTAATATATGAGGAAGAAATAATAAATGCATTGAAAAAATATGGTAATATAAAAATTGAAGAGTATTTAGAATTGAGATTTTTATAGAATAAAGCTTTATACTATGGTAAAATATAAAATTGTTAGAAACGATTAGGAGGAATAAAATGAACAGGATAACTGATGACATATTGAGTAAAGTTGAAAAACCTGCTAGATATTGTGGCGGCGAAATAAATTCATATATAAAAGATAAAAATAATATTCAAATAAGATATGCATTCTGCTTCCCAGATGTTTATGAAGTAGGTATGTCTCATTTAGGTATGAAAATATTATATTATGTATTGAATGAAAGGCAGGATACCTACTGTGAGAGGGTTTTCACGCCTTGGCCAGATATGGAAAAGCTCATGAGAGAAGAAAATGTGCCACTGTATGCTTTGGAAAGCAAAGATTCACTAAAGCAGTTCGATTTTTTAGGATTTACCCTGCAATATGAGATGAGCTATACAAATATTTTAAATATGCTGGATATGGCGGGAATTGAGATTAGGGCATCGAAAAGAACTGAGGCAGATCCTATTGTAATGTTTGGAGGTCCTTGTGCCTACAATCCGGAACCGCTTTTTGACATAGCAGATTTTTTTGTTATTGGAGAAGGCGAGGATGTTATAAACGAGATACTGGATTTATACAACGAGGTTAAGGAAAAGGGTAAAGAGTATTTTCTTAAAAAAGTAAGCGGTATTCAGGGGGTTTATGTTCCGTCTTTATACGGAGTGAATTATAATGAGGATGGTACTATAAATAAATTTTATCCTCTAATTGAGGGAGTTCCTGAAAAGGTTAAAAAAAGGATAATTACTAATTTTAATGAAAGTGCTTATCCAGATAAATTTATCGTACCTTATAATGAAATTGTACATGATAGAATTGTCCTTGAGACCTTCAGAGGATGCACAAGAGGGTGCAGGTTTTGTCAGGCAGGCATGATATACAGACCTGTTAGAGAAAAAAATACAGATAAATTGATTTCACATGCTGAAAAGCTTATTAAAAATACCGGCTATGAGGAAATTTCACTTACTTCTTTAAGCATTTGTGATTATTCCGATATTCAAAACCTTGTATTTTCCATAGTGCAAAAATATGAGAAAGATAAGGTTGGAGTATCTCTCCCTTCACTCAGGGTTGATTCTTTTTCTGTAGATCTGATTAAACAGATTCAAAAGGTTAGAAAAACGGGGCTTACCTTTGCACCGGAGGCGGGCACTCAAAGAATGAGAGATATTATAAACAAGGGAGTTACAGAAAAAAACCTTATGGAATCCGTAAGCAGCGCATTTCAGGCTGGATGGTCGACAATAAAGCTATACTTCATGATAGGCCTCCCTTATGAAACTGAGGACGACATAATGGGCATAGCTGAACTTTCTCAAAAGGTTGTGGATGAGTATTACAAAATCCCAAAGGAAGTAAGAAAAAAAGGACTCAAAGTAAATTTAAGCACATCAATATTTGTGCCTAAGCCATTTACACCTTTTCAATGGGAGCCACAGATAAAAATGGAAGATGTATTAGGTAAAATTAAAGTTTTGAGGTCTTCCATTAAAAGCAAACTGATATCCTATAGCTGGCATGAAACCCCAGTGAGCTATCTTGAGGCAATATTTGCAAGAGGAGATAGAAGAATTTGCGATGTACTAATAAGAGCCTTTGAAAAGGGTGCAAAGTTTGATGGATGGTCGGAATATTTTAATTTCGATATTTGGATGTCAGCACTTAAGGAATGCGGAATTGATGGAGATTTTTATGCATACAGAAAAAGGGAATATGAAGAAATTTTTCCTTGGGATTTTATAGAAATTGGAGTAGACAAAGCGTACCTTATTTCTGAGAGTGAGAAGGCTAAAAATGTTGAAGTGACGCCCGACTGCAGACTTGGGTGCACTAATTGCGGGGTAAATGTTAATTTAGAGGGGAAGTGTTTTGAAGGTGCGGTATTTAATTAAATTTTCAAAGGAAAGTGAAATAAAATTTGTTGGTCACTTGGATTTGATGAGAACAATACAAAGAATGATGAAAAGATCAGGCCTTCTCGTGGTGTATTCTAAGGGGTTTAATCCTCATATTAACCTTTCACTGGCGCAACCTTTGGCGGTAGGAATTTATTCAAGCGGAGATTATCTTGATGCACCCTTTGAAGAGGAAATCCCAGAATTAAAAGTTAAGGAAGCCTTGAATAATAGTGCCCCTCCCGGTATAAAAATATTTGAAGTGGTAAAGATAAAAGATGAAGATAATATGAGAATATTTAAATCTATGGCCGAGGTGGATGCAGCAAAGTATAAGATAAGGATAAAGTATAAGGATACTGGAATTTTAAGCAAAGAGATGGAAGCTTTGCTAAATAATAAGGAATGGAATATTGTCAAAAAGAGTAAGAGCAAAGAAAAAGAAGTTGATATAAAGACTATGATAAGAAGTATTGACTACAGAACAGTTGAAAACATACTCATTATTGAAGCTATTGTGAGTTGTGGCAGCAGAGAAAATTTATCTGCTGAGCTGCTTTCTATGTATATAAAAAGTAATACTTCAAATTTTGACAGCTCAGCTTTTGTAGACATTCAAAGAAAAGAAATGTATGCAGCTTTAGGCAGTAAACTTGTACCGCTTTATAAGTTTGCAAAAATGAGGTGATCAAGCTGAAGGAAATTTTTATAGAAAGACAAAATGGGATACTAAGGATAGCCATAAAGGAAGAATCTAAGCTTAAAGAGTGCTTTATTGAAGAAGAAAATGATGAGGCTTATTCAGGACAAATATATAAAGGCATTGTAAAAAATATCATTCCTGCAATAAAATGTGCTTTTGTCGATATTGGTCATAAAAAAAACGGATATATGTATATAGATTCAAAATTTAAAAACACAAATACAAAAAAGGGCGATGAATTGATTGTTCAAGTTTTAAAAGAAGATATGGGAAACAAAGGACCAAAGGTCACAAATGCAATAAGTCTTCCTGGAAGATATTCAGTACTTCAAACTCTTACAAAGGAATTGAGTTTCTCAAAAAAAATAGAAAATGCTGAATATAAAATGGAATTAAGCAAGAAAATAAACAAACCTAAAGATGTGGGTATAATGATAAGGACAAATGCTCTAAATGTGAGCCATGATCTTGTGAATGATGAGATTAGTAAATTATATATTGATTATAAAGAGCTCCTTAAAAAGGCTGATTTTGCTGTAAAATCGAAGCTCATTTCAGATGACGGGGGTATTCTAGATAAGGTTTTAAGAGACAAGGTGGATAAAAAAACCTCAAAAATACATGTGGATAATGATGCTGATTTTGAATATATTAATAAGTTTGTTCAGAGTAATGTTGATGTAAATGTGGAGATAGTGTTTTACAAAAATGATAGAACAATATTTGATTTTTATGGAATTGAGAGGGAGATTTTAAGTTTAAGACATGACAGGGTAACTTTAGATTGCGGCGGCTATATAATAATCAACAAGACTGAGGCAATGTACGTAATTGATGTTAACTCTGGAAAAAACATAAAAAACAGTTCCATTGAAAAAACAGCGTATAACACAAATATTCAGGCAGCAGAGGAAATTATCAGACAGATAAGGCTAAGAAACTTAAGTGGAATAATTGTGGTGGATTTCATAGATATAGAAAACCCTACTTACAAGGAGGATATAGTATCCAGGCTTAAAAAAGGGTTTGAGGAAGACAAAAGTAAAACCACAGTATTTAATTTTACTGAGCTAAATTTAGTTCAGATTGCAAGAAGAAGAATAGGGAAGCCTATGGGTGATTATATTGAAGAATCCTGCAGTGAATGTAATGGCAGAGGCAAAAGATTAAAGCTATCCTATATATGCCTTTTAATTAGAAATGAAATTATCAGACTTAATAATTCTAGGAATATAAAAGATTTACATATAAAAATTAACGAATCATATGAAAATGAGATAAAAGAAAATATATTGGGTTTTATTAAAAGTATTGGTGCTACTGATAAAACAGTATATTTATCTTATTTTAAGGGCGATACTTTCAAAATTGAACCTTTGATTTTTGCAAACCAGATACAAAATTCAGAGCTCTTTAAGATTTATGGATAAAATAGCTTTACAAAAAAAAACAGATGTGTTAAAATGGCTTTTGTAGACCGCTCATATTAGGTTTTTTAAAATCATAATCTTATTATGTACCTGAAATGGCGAGACTGGATAGAGGAGGTGTATTTAATGTATGCAGTTTTAGTTACCGGAGGTAAACAATACAAGGTTTCAGAAGGAGACGTATTATACGTTGAAAAGTTAAATGCTGAGGTGGACTCAAATATTGAATTTGATAACATTCTTATTGTTAGCAAAGGTGATGGAGAGTTAGTTGTTGGAAAACCTGTTGTAGAAGGTGCAAAGGTAAGCGCAAAGGTTCTTGCACAGGGAAAAGATAAAAAAATACTGGTTTTCAAATATAAGAGAAAATTAGATTACAGAAAAAAACAAGGACACAGACAGCCTTACACAAAACTTCAAATTGAAAAAATTGAAGCATAATAATGATTAAGGTTGTATTCAGTGGGACTTCTGATAAATTAGTTGAATTTAAGGCAGAAGGACATGCAGAATCCGCTACAGAAGGCTATGACTTAGTATGTAGTGCAATTTCAGCTAGTTCTATTATGATTGCAAATGGAATAACGGACATATTAAGTGTGCCCGCAGTCATTTCAGCAGATAATGGTTTTTTACATATTAATTTGAGAAAGCTTTCTCTTAGCGATATTGAAAAGTGTCAGGTTTTAATGAAAACTTTGCTATTAGGTCTTAGGAGTATGGAAAAAAGTTACGGTAAATATATAAAAGTATTGGTAGAGGAGGTGTAGTACCATGTTACTTATGAACCTTCAGTTATTTGCTCATAAAAAAGGAGTAGGTAGCTCAAGAAATGGTAGAGATAGTGAATCAAAGAGACTTGGAACTAAGAGTGCAGACGGCCAGTTCGTGCTAGCTGGAAACATATTAGTTAGACAAAGAGGAACTAAGATTCATCCAGGAAACAATGTAGGTAAAGGATCAGACGATACTCTATTTGCAAAAATAGATGGTGTTGTTAAATACGAAAGACTTGGAAGAGACAAGAAAAAAGCAAGCGTATATCCTTTAGATATAGAAATTATTGATGAAGTTGTAGCTGAATAGGCACTTAAACAGGCACCCTAAATTGGGTGCCTTTTTTAAAACGCAAGGAGGTATGAAGTTAATATGTTTATTGATACTACCAAGATTTTTGTTAAGTCCGGTGATGGGGGTAACGGAGCAATTTCCTTCAGACGTGAAAAATATGTTCCATTAGGCGGTCCTGATGGTGGAGATGGTGGAAATGGTGGAGATGTTATTTTACTAGCAGATCCAAACATGACCACACTGTTGGATTTTACATACAAGAGAAAGTATAAGGCAGAAAGAGGAGTAAATGGTTCAGGTGCCAAATGTTATGGCAAAAATGGAGAGGATTTAATTATTAAAGTACCTATGGGTACAGTAATAAGAGATGTTGATACAAATAAAATTATGGTTGATTTATCCCATGTAGGAGATAAATTCATTATTGCCAGAGGAGGCAAGGGCGGTAAGGGAAATGCTAAATTTGCTACCCCAACAAGGCAGGCTCCTGATTTTGCAGAACCAGGCATGCCAGGAGAGGAAAGATATATTAATTTAGAGTTAAAGCTTTTAGCAGACGTTGGATTGGTAGGATTCCCTAATGTAGGAAAATCTACATTGCTTTCTGTAGTTTCCAAAGCAAGACCAAAGATTGCCAACTATCATTTTACTACTTTAAGTCCAAATTTAGGTGTTGTTGCAATTAATGGAATGCAAAGCTTTGTAATGGCAGATATTCCGGGAATTATTGAAGGTGCTGCAGAGGGTGTTGGGCTAGGACTGCAGTTCTTAAGACATATTGAGAGAACAAGGATATTGATTCATATAGTTGACATTTCAGGTCTAGAAGGAAGAGATCCTTTTGAGGACTTTTTAAAGATAAATGAAGAACTAAAAAAATACAGCGTAAAGCTTTGGGATAGACCTCAGATAATTGCAGCAAATAAGAGTGATATGCTGACTGATGATGAGAATTTTGAAGAGTTTCAAAGAAAAGTTAGAGAATTTGGTTATGATAAGGTATTTAAAATATCTGCAGCAACAAATCAGGGAGTAGAGGAATTGATGAAGGAAGCGGGAAGACTTTTAACCACAATTCCTGTAACTGATATAGAAATTAGTGAAGAGGAAAGGTTTGTTCCTGAAGAAAAGAAATTTACTTACAGTATAAGGAAAGATGGGGATACTTATTTTGTGGAAGGAAGCTTTGTAGATAGACTTCTTGACAGTGTAAATGTAAATGACCCTAATGAATTGAGATATTTTCATAAGGTACTTAAAAATAAAGGAGTACTTGACGAATTGAAGAGCATGGGAATTAAAGATGGAGATTTTGTTAATCTTAATGATTTTGAATTCGAATTCTTAATATAAGCTTTATGGAGGAGAAATTATGATAACAAGCAAACAAAGAAGTTATTTAAGAACTTTAGCAAATAATATGAGTCCTATATTTAACATAGGAAAAGAAGGGATTATTGATACTTTTATCAAGCAAATTGATGATGCACTGGAAGCAAGGGAGTTAATTAAAGTTTCTGTTTTAAATAACAGCGGATATGAGGCAAGAGAGGCCTCTGATATATTATGTGAAGCTTTAAATTGTGAGGGAGTGCAATCAATTGGAAGCAAGATTGTGCTTTATAGAAAATCAAGTAAAAATCCCAAAATTGAATTACCAGGTATTTAAGGGGTTTTACCATGAAGAAAAAAGCTATTTTTGGTGGAACTTTTGATCCTATTCATAATGCTCATTTATATGTTGCTCACAAGGCAATAGAGGATTTAGGGCTGGACTGTGTTATTTTCATGCCCAGCGCTAAGCCTCCGCATAAACTTGGAAAAAAAGTAACAGACCCTTATATAAGATACAAGATGGTAGAAATCGCCATAAAAGGAGAGCCTAAATTTCAAATAAGTGATTATGAATTAAACAGCAAAAATTTGAGTTATACATATAAGACTCTTGAACACTTTGTGAAGCTGGAAAAAGATATAGAATGGTACTTTATAACGGGTTTGGATTGTCTTATGGAAGTTGGCAACTGGAAAAATACAGAAAAAATATTTGAATTATGTCATTTTGTCGTATATAATAGGCTTGGATATAATTTTAAATCTGTAAAAGAAAATAAATATTTTAACAGAGTCATATTTTTAGATATGCCTATACTTGATATATCATCAACCAGGATAAGAGAAGATGTAAGTCACGGTAAAAATGTGAGCAGCCTTTTACCTGAAAGTGTGAATAATTTAATCGGGCAATTAAATTTGTATAAATAATATTTTATGAGATATATTATTTAGAAGGGTGATATTGGATGTGGAGTGAAGATAAAATAATTGAATATCTCAGAACTAATTTAAGACAAAAGAGGTTTGAACATTCATTGAGTGTCAGAGACTCTGCGGAAGAACTAGCGAAATTCTATAACTTTGATGCAAATAAAGCAAGGATAGCGGGATTAGTTCATGATTGTGCAAAGGATAAATCTGGAGAAGAATTGCTGGATATTGCTTGTAGAAGCGGCTATACTGTTGGTGAGGTATGTTTTGAAAGCCCAAAACTTCTTCATGGTTGTGTCGGTTCAATAATTGCAAGAGAATTAATGGGAATTGAAGATGAAGACATATTAAATGCAGTGTTTTATCATACCACAGGAAGAAAAAATATGAGCAACATAGAGAAACTTATATATATTGCTGATTATGTGGAGCCGCTCAGAGTATTTCCTGGAGTAGATGAAATGAGACGTGATGTCTATTTGGATTTAAATAAAACCTTGATATTTGCCTTTGACTCAACCATCAAATATGTAATAGAGAAAGGGCAGATGCTTCATCCTGATTCCATCGATGGAAGAAATTATCTAATTTTAGAAAGTCGCAGGTGAAGAATTTGAGAAAGAAGCCCAAAAAACGATTCAGGGTCTTGATAGTTGTTTCATTTATTTTGGTATTAATGCTTTGTATAGGCGGATATATATACTCATATCTTTTAAACTTCAGTTCACCTTCTGCAACTTCAGATTTAGGAAACACTAATACCACAGAGGTTAAAGACGATGGGATAGTGAATATTTTAGTATCAGGTGTGGATATTGGTGACCCTAAGGTAAAAATGAGTGACGATGAAAAAAGAACAGACACTATAATTTTGATGAATTATAATCCAAAGACAGGTGAGATAAATTTTGTATCTATACCAAGGGATACTTTAATAAAAATTAAAGGCCAAAACCAAAAAATTAACGCAGCAAACGCTTTGGGAGGTAAAAATTATCTTGTTACTGCCGTGGAGAATCTTTTAAATGTTGATATCAACTACACTGCAAGAATAAATTATGAAGGCTTTAGAAAACTTATCGATGCTATTGGTGGTATAGATATGACAATTACCACTAATATGAATTACGATGATGCCAGCCAAGACCTTCATATTCACTTTACAAAAGGTCAGACGGTTCATTTAGATGGAGAAAAGGCAGAGGAATTCTTTAGGTGGAGAAAAAATAATAATGGTACTGGATTAGCAGATGGTGACCTTGGAAGAATTGAAAATCAGCACCTTTTTATAGAAAAGGTAATGGAAAAGTTTAAAAGTCCTTCCATAGTAACAAAAATGCCTGCTATAATTGCAATAGTGCCTAAGTATGTTACTACAAATATGCAGCCGGATGATATTTTAAAATATGCTTACACGTTCTCTAAAGTTGATAAGTCTAAAATTGCTATGTCTACTCTTAAAGGCACTACCCCTATGATTGGAGATGTATCATATTTTGTATTCAGTGAAAAGGAAAATGCACAGCTTTTATCTGTTATACGTGGAGAAAAATCATCATCGGGAGCAGCACAATCTGAGGTTAAGCTAGATAAGACTAATATTAAGATTGAAGTACTAAACGGTACAAATAAAACTGGTCTTGCTGCAAATTATGCTGCACAGCTAAAAAAGAGCGGCTTTACTAACATTGTAACTGGAAATGGCACTAAATCATCAAGCTCTAAGATAATATTGTATGGAGTAGATACTTCTTTGATTTCAACTATTAGAAGTGATTTCAAAATAGAGAATATTGAGACAAATAACCAAAAGTCAGGAAATTTTGATATAATTGTAGTACTTGGGGAAGATTACAAAGCTTCAAGTAACTAAGCTATATATTTTAAGGAGGGTATTTTCATGGAAAAAATAATTGTTAGTACACCAAAGGCACCGGGTGCTGTAGGACCTTATTCTCAGGCTGTTAAAGTGGGGAATTTCCTATTTACATCAGGTCAGATTCCATTAGATCCTGCAACAGGTGAATTGGTTACAGGAGATGTTAAGAAAGCTACAGAGAGATCTTTGGAAAATTTGAAAGCTGTTTTAGAGGAAGCAGGTTCAAGCTTTGATAAAGTTGTTAAGACTACTGTATTTATAGCTGATATGAATGATTTTGCAGCTGTTAATGAAGTATATGCAAAGTATTTCACAAAGGATATGCCTGCTAGATCATGTGTACAGGTAGCTAGACTTCCAAAGGATGCATTGGTTGAAATAGAATTAATTGCATTAGTATAAATTCTATGAAGGGCAAGGAATGAGGAATCTACCTTAGCTCTTCATTTTTTATTGAAGGGGAAAATATTTTGAATAAGGTAACTTTAATTGTAGATGAAAAACACAGCGGTAAAAAGTTAAGAGATTTTTTAAAAAACGTAGCAGATTTTTCTAGCAGGCTTATTAAAGGAGCTGCAAAGGATGGAAGAATAACTGTGAATGGAAGGATAGTTACGCTTAGATATATGGTTGAATCCGGGGACAAAATCGAATTCGACGTAACAAAGGATGAAAGTCAGAACATTGATCCTGAAAATATTCCCTTGGAAATAGTTTATGAAGATTCAGATATAATTGTTGTAAATAAAAGGCCATTTATGGTGGTACATCCTACAAAGAGCTATCAGTCAGGCACTCTTGCAAATGGGCTTTTATATTACTTTAGTGAAAAAGATGAAGACTGCATTGTGAGACTAGTCAGCAGACTGGACATGAATACTTCAGGATTGATTCTGGTAGCTAAAAATCAATTTGCCCATATGTCTTTGGCCAGGGATATGGGTAAGGGTTTATTTGAAAAAAGATATATGGCTATTGTTCATGGAAACCTACAAGACAAAGAGGGAACAATAGATGCTCCTATATATAAGCCTGAAGAAAATGGGGTAAAGAGAACTATAGATGAAAGAGGGCAAAGGAGTGTAACTCACTATAAAGTTATTGAAAGCAGCGCCTTGGGAGAATTAGTAGAATTGCAGCTCGAAACAGGAAGAACTCATCAGATAAGAGTGCACTTGGAACATTTAGGCCATCCACTGTTTGGAGACTCATTATACTATATTGGAAATGATGATGATTACATTAATAGACAGGCACTTCACGCATATAAGCTTGTGTTCCCGCATCCCAAAACAGGAGACTCAATAAGTCTAGAGATAGATATGCCTGAGGATATGAAAAAGCTCATGGAAAAAATAAGGAATTGATAAACAAAATATACTATCAATTCCTTGTTTTTTTGTATTTTCTGATTTTTAATGTTACAAAAGCAGATAATAGTATTATTACGAATATAACTGCAGCAGATAAATAATAATTGCTTGTAATAATTTTATCTATTTTGTGATCAATTCCAGCTTTGAGATTCAATGTTCCCACATTTTTATTATCTAAATGTATGTCCACAGAAGTTACTGTATCACCATAAGAAAAAGAATTTAGGCTTATGTTTTTATCAGAGAGCTTTAAATCTATTTTAGGGTTTGTGCCCTTCTCTTTAACATAATAAAAATCCCCTGAAGCCAGTAGAGGTATTTTTGTGTTGTTATAAGTATAATTAATAACAAAATCATCTTTGGAAAATATTTTTGCATATTCAAAATTATTGTATCCATAATTAAATAAAGCTATAGCATCAGGAAAAAAGGTCTTATTTGAATCATGTACCAGGGCAACTATCAGCTTATGACCATCTTTTTCAGCTGCTGAAACATAGGAATGCATTGATTGCACTGTATAACCTGTTTTCCCGCCTATACAGTAAGGGTAATAGTATTCTGAATACTTCTGTATCAATTTGTTTTCATTCCACAGTGGCCTTTCTAGTGTGCTTTTATTTGTAGGAGCTATTTTATAGGCTAAAGTGGTGGAGATGGTTGAAAAATCCTTGTGTTTTGAAAGCTCCCTTAAAATAAGCGCTAAATCATATGCTGTAGTTTTATGGTTTTCATCATACAAACCACTTGGATTCACAAAATTGGTATTTTTACATCCAAGCTCTTTTGCTCTTTTGTTCATTAAGACCGCAAAATTATCTAAGGAACCACTTATGTGCTCTGCCAAAGCCTCTGCACAATCATTTGCGGAGGGTAAAAGAAGACCGTAAAGGAGATCTCTTACTGTTATCTGTTCACCTTCAAATATGTAAATTTTACTTCCACCCGCCAGGGGTGGATTTTTGCCTATAGTAATCACATCATTAAGGTCACATTTTTCCAAGGTTAAAAGGGCAGTCATAATCTTCGTAGTAGATGCTGGAGGATAAGCTGCATCAATGTTTTTTGAATATAATATTTCACCTGTAGAGGCATCCATTAATATGGCACCATCTGCAGAGACAGTGGGTTTACTTGCTTCTGCTTTTACAGTTAGGGGCAGGTTTAACAGCATCATAATAAGCACAATAACAATTGATGTAAATCTTTTCATGGTTACCTCCGGAATATTTACTAAAAACAATTATAACAAAAAAAGTACATATATGCGACTTTATTTTTATCTATGTGGCAATAATTTATACATTAGGTTAAATTAGATGGAGGCTAAATAGCATGAAATATAAAAAGAAACTTATAGGATCTTTGATAATCTTTGTAATTTTTGTTATATTTCTTGTGGTGGGATATTATATATCAAAACCCGCAAAAAATATAGCTAGTAATGATATATTTACGGAAAACACTGAAGTGGCAAATAATGAAACAAAAAAAATTTCTGTTTACATTAATGGTGAAGTGAAAAAACCGGGAGTGTATACTCTTGAATCTGGGAGCAGAATTGAGGATGCAGTCAAAATTTGCGGGGGATTTACTGAAAATGCTGACAAGACTAGGTTGAATCTTGCAAAAAAGATTAAAGATGAAGATTATATTTTTGTTGATACAAAAAGCGACAAAAACAGCAGTACCGTTTCAAGCTCAGGTTCAAATAATAAAAATGAAAATATTGTAAATATAAATACGGCTTCCAAGGAGGAGCTTATGACTCTACCCGGAGTTGGTGACGTAACCTCCCAGAAAATATTAGATTACCGTGAAAAGAACGGTGATTTTTCAAAGATTGACGACCTAAAGAAGGTTGGAGGAATAGGGGATAAGACTTTAGAAAAATTCAAAGATAAAATAGAAGCTAGGTAGGATTAACATTGTAAGCTGTTTTAAATTTGTATAAAGTATTATATAATAATTATGTTACTTTATGAGAATTTTGGAGGTAGAAAAATGGCGAAAAGATTAACTGAATTATCAAGAACTTCTGGGTGAGCCGCAAAAATAGGGCCGGAGACCCTTTCAAAGATACTTGACAAATTACCTAAAATGCATGATGAAAATCTGCTTGTTGGTATTGAAACTTCCGATGATGCTGCAGTATATAAATTGAATGAAGATATGGCAGTTATACAAACGTTGGATTTTTTTACACCTGTGGTAGACGATCCTTATACATTTGGACAGATTGCTGCTGCAAATTCCTTAAGTGACATCTATGCAATGGGTGGAAAGCCTACTGTTGCACTAAATATAGTTTGTTTTCCATCCTGTCTTCCTATTGAAGTTTTGGGAGAAATATTAAAAGGTGGAGCGGATAAGGTTATTGAAGCGGGAGCAGTAGTAATAGGGGGGCATTCTGTAACTGATGAGGAACCTAAATATGGTTTGTCTGTTATGGGTATGGTGCATCCAAATAAAATATTAAAAAATCATGGAAGCAATGTTAATGATGTATTAATAATTACAAAGCCTTTGGGTACAGGCATAATAAATACTGCTATAAAGGGTGAAATAGCTTCTAAGGATGCATATAACACTGCAGTAAAGGTAATGACTACATTAAACAAATATGCAGGTGAAATAATTGCAAGGCACAGTATAAGTGCATGCACTGATATAACAGGGTTTGGATTAATGGGGCATGCTTATGAAATGGCCAAGGCATCAAATGTGACTTTAAAACTATATAAGGATAAAATTCCTTTTATAAAAGAAGCAAAAGAATATGCTGAAATGGGAATGGTACCAGAAGGGTCATACAATAATAGACATTATCTAGATGGACAATATCAATTTAATAATGTACCTGAGTGGCAGGAGGATATTTTGTTTGATCCTCAGACCTCCGGAGGACTTTTAGTCACTTGTACTAGGGAGGATTCTGCTGCAATTTTGGAAGAACTTAATACTTTAGAACTTAAGTCTACACTTATAGGTGAAGTGGTGAAGTTTTATGAAAAATATATTATTGTAAGCTAAAGAATGGAGATTGAGAATGGAAAAAAAAGATTTGCTTAGGAAATTACCTAAAATAGATGACTTGTTAAAAGAAGATATTGTTGATAAATATATCCAAAATTCTATAAGAACATTAGTCCTGGATTCTCTAAGGGAAACTATAGATAAACTCAGAGAAGACATATTAAATGGAGATTGCAGCAACATTGACAAGGATCAAATAATAAATAATTTTATTAGCTCAATGGAAGAAAAGAAGAGACCAAAGCTTAGGAGTGTTATAAATGCTGCAGGAGTTGTTATTCATACAAATCTTGGAAGGTCGCTTTTGAATGAGGAAGCTGTAAACGAAGTTATAGATATTTCCATGAACTACAATAATTTGGAATACGATATTAAAAAAGGTAAGAGGGGCTCTAGATACAGCCATGTAGAGGAAATAATAACAAAGGTTACCGGAGCAGAGGCGGCTATGGTTGTGAATAACAATGCAGCAGCGGTAATGCTTGTACTCAATACATTGTGCAAAGATAAAGAAGCAATAGTATCAAGAGGTCAGCTTGTGGAAATAGGTGGGTCTTTCAGAGTACCTGATGTTATGACCTTCAGCGGCGCTAAATTGGTTGAAGTGGGAACTACTAACAGAACCCATCTATATGACTATGAAAATAACATAAATGAAAACACAGGAGTACTTTTGAAGGTACATACTTCTAATTTTAAGATACTCGGCTTTACAGAAGAGGTTCCTGTAGAGGAATTGTCTGAGCTTGGAAAACAGAACAATATTCCTGTAGTAGAGGATATAGGCAGCGGAACCTTGGTCGATTTTTCAAAGTATGGTTTTACCTATGAACCTACAGTACAGGAAAGTCTAAAAAAAGGTGCTGACGTTGTTACCTTCAGCGGCGACAAAATGCTTGGAGGACCTCAGGCAGGAATAATAGTAGGTAAAAAGAAATATATAGACAAAATGAAGAAGAATCAGCTTACAAGGGCCCTAAGAATAGATAAAATGACACTGGCAGCTTTAGAGGGCACTATGAAATTATATCTGGATGAGAAAAGTGTAGTGGAAAAAATCCCAACACTGTATATGATATTGAGCAAAAGTGAAGAACATAGATTGAGAGCAGAAAATCTACTTAGTAAACTATCCCATATAAATTCAGGTTTTGATTTTAAAATGGGTGAGGATTTTTCAATGGTGGGTGGAGGGTCTATGCCTGCAGAAAAAATTAATACATATGTAATTAAAGTAAAATCAGACAGGTTTAGTGCAGATGAATTGGAAACAAAATTAAGACTAAATGATACTCCTATTATTGTTAGGGTTTGCAATAATGAAATTATAATAGATTTAAGGACTATATTTGACAGGGATTTTGACATAATTGTCAATGCCTTGGAAAGTATTGCAAAACAGATTTGAGGTGCAGTTTATGAAACATATTGTTATAGGAACCGCAGGACATATAGACCATGGCAAAACAACGCTTATTAAGGCGCTCACAGGAAGAGAAACAGACACTTTAAGAGAGGAAAAAGAGAGAGGTATATCCATAAATCTTGGATTTACTTTTTTCGATTTGCCTTCAGGTAGAAGAGCAGGTATAATTGATGTTCCCGGACATGAGAAGTTTGTAAAAAACATGCTGGCAGGAGTTAGCAGCATAGATATTGTACTATTAGTAATTGCTGCAGATGAAGGGGTAATGCCTCAAACAAGAGAGCATTTTGAAATTCTTCAATTGCTTAATGTTAAGAAGGGGATTATTGTTCTGACTAAATCTGATTTAGTGGATGAAGAATGGCTCTCTATGGTTAAGGAAGAGGTTATAGATGAATTCAAGGGTACTTTTTTGGAAAATGCCCCTATTCATGCTGTATCTTCAAAAACTAAGTTGGGGATGGAAGATTTAATAAAAGATATTGATATTTTAACCGGTGAGATAGATACAAAGGATGTGGGCGGACATTTCAGGCTTCCGGTGGATAGAGTTTTTTCTATAAGCGGCTTTGGTACCGTGGTTACTGGAACTGTAATAAGCGGTATGGTGGAAGAAGGACAGTGGATTGAAGTTTATCCTTCAAAGATTAAGGCAAAAGTCAGAGGTGTTCAGGTTCATGACAGCCCAGTGAAAATTGCAGAAGCAGGTCAGAGATGTGCAATAAATATTTCAAATATAAAAACAACGGATGTTAAAAGAGGGGATGTTATATCAACTGAGGATATAATGGAGCCTACCCTTATGGTAGACTGCAGGCTTTACTACTTAAAAAGCGCCCCAAAGCCTCTTGAAAACAGACAGAGAGTGAGATTGTACCATGGAACCAGCGAAATATTATGCAGAGTAGTTATAATAGATAAGGAAGAGGTTAAACCTGGTGAAGAAGCATATGTTCAACTTAGACTTGAAAAGCCTTTAACTGCCCAGAGAAATGACAGATATGTAATCCGAAATTATTCTCCTATGTTTACAATAGGAGGAGGAGCCATAATTGAACCTCTTGCTCAAAAAAGTAAAAGATTTGATTTAAGCTATATTGAAGAGCTAAAGATAAAGGAGAGTGGCAGCACATTCAGCATTGTAGAGAATACGGTTAAAAATTTAAGCGGAGAATTTCCTAAAGCATCAGATATTCTTAAAGCAATGGGTAAAAATGAAGAGGATTTAGAGGGAAAATTAGATTATCTTGCAAACGAGGGCAAAATAATTAAGCTTGTGAGCTTAGACAAACCTGTGTATGTGCATTTGGATTTTATAAATAAAAAATTGGAAGTTATTATCGAGACCTTGGAAAAATACCATAAAGAAAACCCTCTTAGATGGGGAATATCAAAAGAGGAAATTAAAAACAAGGTGTTTGGAAAAGGTTTAAAGCAAAAGATTTACGATGAACTGCTTATAATTCTTGAAAAGAGACACAGAATTAATATTCATGGCAAGTTTATCTCCCTCTATGGTTTTGAAATTAATTATTCAAAGGAGCAAAATAGTATCAAGGAAAATATAATCAAAGAATTCAGCTTGAATGAATTTTCGCCTCCAAAATACAGCGATTTGGAGGCCAAGGAGAAGGATGATAAAAACCTTAAAATGGTATTTGAATCTTTACTTGATGAGGGGGTTATCATAAGAGTTGCTGAGGATTGCTTCTTTGTAAAAAGTTCCTATGATAAATGCAGGGATATGATTGAAAAATACATAAATGAAAATCAAAGTATAACTGTGGCCCAGTTAAGGGATATTTTGGATACAAGCAGAAAGTATGCTATGGCGCTTATTGAGCATTTTGATGCTATAAAATTTACAAAACGAATAGATGATAAAAGAGTGTTATTTTAAAATATTATAATTAAGTTGACATCTATAAGCACATATTGTATTATATACAAGTGTGAAATATTAAGGGAGTAGATAAGTGCTGGTGTGCTTGCCAGTCTTCAAAACTGTGTTGCCGTGCTAAGACCACGACGGGTGGGTTCGATTCCCACATACTCCCGCCAAAATGAAAATTAATTTCCTAAGTTAGTGATATAAGTGGTCACTGTGCTTAGGAATTTTCTATTTGCATATTAACTTCATTTCCCCATTTCGCCGAAAAAAATAACTGATAAAATTAATCAATTAAGGCAGCTAAAGCAGCAGTTTTTTAAAATTGTAAAGAAATTCGATTTTTTTTAATAGAAAAGGCCGCACCCAATTTGCGGCCTTTTCGTGGAGTATTAGATAAATATCAAAGGAGATCTATTTTAGTATTATTGCCAAAGTTAGTTAGTTTAATCAATACTGGTATGAAAAATCTCTATAGCACCTCTTTTATAAAAAAATGCAATAAACTTTAGCTAATCAAGCTGGTTAGTTAAGCATTTTTTTAATTAAATGAAAGTGACTAGACAGTTATGTTAGTTCACTACAATCAATGAAATTTAATTTATTAGAAAGCTAAAGAAAAACACTTTTGTAAGTATACACATTGAAAAAATTTGGACTTTAACAAGTGAGGATGTAGTAGCCAAAGGTTTGAGAAAATATATTTTATTATATATTTTAATAAGTTTAAAAATATACTATAAAGTATAGAGAAAAAAGTAGAAAAAGGTAGAAATATGAATTATAATAGTTGTAATTAACAATTTGGGGGGAGATATCATGAATTTTTTAAAAAGCGTTAAAGTAAGGGCAAAACTAATTCTATCTTATCTACTTGTGGCACTTTTTATAGCAGTAGTTGGTACAGTAGGAATGTTTTCATTGAAGTCTTTAGATTCACATTCCCAGGAGATGTATAGTCAGCAGCTTTATAGCGTC
>Ga0268357_100203_pt1 | contig 98376 bp, 100 predicted proteins | sample BioMet10_FD_192466 | JGI IMG/M metagenome (GOLD analysis project Ga0268357, IMG submission 192466) | Sewage microbial communities from Oakland, California, United States - Biofuel 10 (Illumina Assembly) | ecosystem: Engineered > Wastewater > Sewage > Unclassified | place: USA: California... | reverse complement strand
TGGGCACCAAATACACCCATAGAAAAATACAGAAACTTACTTCCTGACAAATGGAAAAACGGTTAGTGGATTATTCCTATTAACCGTTTTTCTTTTTCTGGCAATATAGAATCGCGGAGACGCTTACTGGAGACATAAAAGTAGACTCCCTATCACATCATACCATTTACTAACTGGTAGCTGACTTGCAATAATTGTAGTCTTTCTTCCATGCCTATCCTCTATGATTTCTATGAAGTCGTTTTGTCAAATATCAATGTAAGCATGATCATTTAAGTCTATTTGTAGAGATATCGGACTACTTGTAAAATAAAATATAATCCGCATTATGTGAATTGGTTGTATTCCTTTTTTTCTCCGTTTTTCATTAATACAACTAGTGTATCTTGGCATGTAACCAGACATCCTTTTGGCAGCAACTTCAACCAGGGTAATATGATATTTAGGAAGTGGTTGATTTTCTCTTCTTCATCGATTATTTCGACTACTACCGGAACTTTATAATTAATTTCCCAGAATTTATCTGAATGCAGATTACTGCTTGTTCCATAACCCATAATACCTTTAAAGACCGTAGCTCCCGCCAGGCCATACTTTTTTGCTTCAAAAGCAATAGTCTCGTATACGGAAGTGTGTTTTACTACATCGGTACTGCTAACGTAGATTCTTAAAATTTTAGCTTTTGACATTGATTCCATAACTAAAATAATTTGATGAGTGAATAACCCAAAAACAGTAATATGTAACCACCTATTACACTTGCTGACAAATATAAAGAGGAATAAAAGAAATTGTCTCCCTTAATTAATTGAAAATTATCTCCTACGAAAGTCGAAAAGGTCGTGAATCCTCCACAAAATCCTACTGTAAGAAACAATCTTAAATTTGAATTCATTAAGTTGCCACGATCAAATAGACCATAAAGAAGTCCGATTAAAAAGCATCCCATGATATTGACAGTAAGTGTTCCAACAGGAAAAGAATAATTGGTCATATTTTGAAAATACCGAGAGATCAGGTAGCGAAATATTCCACCTGTGAAACTTCCCATTCCAATTAAAAGCAATGTTTTTATCATAGCGACAATCGAAATTTGTGTTTTATTTTCATAATTATAATGTGATATAACAATAAAATAATTACCCAATACTCCATGGGAGTATAATTGGTTATATTTCTATTGGATATCAAACAAATCATTTTCTGAAGAAAAGAAATAACAATTGATTCAAAATTGAAAATTGACACAAGCTGACTTATATGTTGTGCATTTGCTTAGGAATCATCAGCTTTGAAGACAGTAAAGGGCTCATCCCATAACCGTTGCAAAGATATTGGATTTTTCTTATTTAAGTTTATATCTGTTCGACTTTTATTGTGATAACATGTTCTTTAGCGCCTAAATAATTTTATTTGGATTTATTATTGCATGTAGTGTTATTCTTTTTCATGGAAATAATCTTTTGTAAAATAACAGAGCTTAATCAGACAAATATTTGTCAGATTGAGGAAAAGGTCTTACTTTTGCACCACTTTAAAGGTCTCTGTAGTTCAACGGATAGAACGAAAGTTTCCTAAACTTTAAATAAGGGTTCGATTCCCTTCAGAGATACAGTTTGTAAGATATGTGCTATAGGTTGTATTTTCAAATTCAACCGAAGAGGGCAAGTCATTCATTTGAGGAGAGTAAGTTTTATATAGATTTTGCAAATCCAGAGTCTTTTTACCGTCCTAACATGTTCATCATTCCATGTAATAGAATTGTGGAATAGCAGTTTTTTGCTTTTAGACGAATGGCACCCAGTACAATGCCAAAAATGAATCCGGTAATTACTTTCCACATCATTACGTGTGCTAAATTAGTTTCGGTGCGAAAAGCAAGTGCATCAATATATCCCAAATGCCAAATCGCAAACAGCAAGGTGGTTACCGAATAGGTTATCCACGGGTGGGGAAACAGATTGTCGAGTTTATTCCAAACATATCCTCTGAAAATCAGTTCTTCAAATGCAGGGATTACCAAGCAGCTATAAATGAGAAGGAAGATGGAATGTTTTTCGTTTGAAAAAAGAGTAAGTGAAGAAATCAGACCTAATGCAAATACAATTGTAGCAACAACATATAGCCCGTTAAATTTGACTGGTAACACGGATAACGGTTCACGTCGTATTCTTGCAATCAAAATGAGTAATCCCAATAAAATAGCCATAGCCAACAAAGACGCCATTCTGTCTGAGAAATTTGTTCGTTCTACAAAAAGGAAAACGCCTTGTTTGATAATGAACCGCAATAATTGTAGTGTCGCCAGCAAGAATAAAATGCCACAAATAGTTTTTGTTTTGCTACCAGTCATTATCCTCGATTTTGTATTTTTGCGTAACTTTTATATGAGAATTAAAAGATAATTCACCCAAAAATCTGGTTTAAATAGCTATTATATTTAATAATAGTCCGTTGCCGTGAATGTTACTTGAACGCCATTCAGCATGCAGTTGAATAACCCGCTATCTATATTGATATGTTCATAATAGTCGGTGCCATCGGAGTAGGATATGGCAAACGAGCTAAAGTAATGATCGTTCCAATCCCAATAGAAATCAGACTTCCTTTCATCTCGCATCCCATTGTTGTAATAGATAATGGTTCTGTCTGTTCCAGTTCCGTTATTATAGAACGTGAGATACTGCTCGCAATGAAGTCCGTTTTTATTAATATACGAATCATACCAAGTACTGCTACAGAGTGCATAGGTTGCTTGCTCCAGATCTCTTTGATGAGGATCTTCTTCGCACGCCATCAAAAGACTGACAACTGTAAATAGCAATATAAAATTGAGAAATTTCCTCCTGATTATTGTCATATCGCACACTATTTTAGTATTATTTGTGAGCAAAGATATAATTTTATTCGTATACTGCATAAGTTATTGCTCTAATTTTGTTGCAAGATGGTAATATGTGGCAATGAAGCCTGTACCGACTTTATTTTGATAGGGAGTGTAATTGTGCATAAGCTTCAAAAGAGTCTGATATCGTTGTGATGGATATGTCTCTTTTGTCATGTAATAGAGGGTCAAATCCGGAGAGTATGACTATAGAAAAAGCGAGACATTACTATGCAGTAATATCTCGCTTTACTAGTTATTAAATTGATTAGATTATTTCTTGGGTCTTAAAATCACGGCATCGGCGAATATCGGACCATTTGCATTTGAGCCGTTTACCTTTATTCCATTTTTGTCGTTGACATTAAATGAATATGTACCAAGATTCACCCATTCTCCTTTGTGCTCTTTAGGTGCGATTGTGACACGATTAGTGCTTTTGTCATTTGTCACCTCAATATCTATTGAGGACGGAGCATTCGCTATTTCGGTGCAATAGAAAAAAACTTCATATTCACCATTTTTCTTCACTTGTGGAAAGAATGTGAAAGTTGATTTTCCGTCCTTATTTTCGGATAGCATGTAGCTCGTTTTGTATTGTTGTCCGAATCTCTTTTCCCATGAGCCATTTGTACTGATTTTGTCTATATCGGCATCGTCAGTCAAAACTTCCGGTGTCGAACCATCGAGGTAAGGGTCGTCTTTTAATTTGCGACGCAGTTTTGTTACATCAATACTTTGTACTGTCGATTTCTGATCAATAGCCATGCATGCGGCAACTCCGGCAGATTCGCCAAGCACCATAAAGACCGGTTCCATTCTTATTGAACCGTATGCGATGTGAGAAGCAGACATGCAAACGGGGACCAGTAGATTAGTACATTCTCTGGTCTTCGGTGTAATGCTCTTATAAGAGATAGGGTAGGGAGGGAAGCCGCCGTATTCCACGTCTCCTTCATTTTTTACCATACCGTTTATCACTATTCGTTGGCAATTATGTGAATCCATACCGTAAGCCGCCATGCCGATACCATCGCCGACCGTTTCGTCTCCTTGACAATTATGCTGTGTCATAACATACTCGCCAATCATGCGTCGTGCTTCACGAACATACAATTGGGTAGGGAAGTTGTCGTTATCGACAAATTCATCTTTTGCCCATCCGAATTTTGATACATCATCACGAAATTGCTCAGGCACACTTTTATCATGCGTCATAAAATACATCAACCCTTTTGTGTAATCGATATGATCCTGCCATATTTTTTCTCGTGTAGCGTAGTCGCCGTCGGGGTAGTTATGGTTCATGCCAATCATATCCGTAGACAGCGGTCCGCAATTGTTTACGTCATACTTTTTCTCAGGCATGCCGTCCCAATACAGGAGGAATCTTCGAATGTTGTTGTCCATGATCTTTAGTGCGCGGCTAAGCAATGCATATCTTGATGGGTCATAGTTTTTCGGTTTCGTGAATGGCACCTGATTTTCTTTTATCGTTGTCAGACACAATCTGAAATTATACGCTTGTACAAGCGTATCGCCACTCCCCTTGGAAGCCAGTTTGTTATTACTTATACCCCAAAGAAGTCCACTCGAAGGGTCACCTTCTTTGATATAAGGGTCTATTCCGTCTGCAAATTGATGGTTGTGTGAAAGTTGAACGCCGTCAAGTGTTTCATCATAGACTTCATTTCCCTCCCGTCCAACAATATACGAAACACCTGAACGTGCCATCAAATCCCCTTCATAGGAGCAATCAATAAATTGTTTTGCTGCAATGACAATGTTTTTGTCTGCGCCTGTCGAATTTTCGAGACGTACATTTTCAATTGTCGTTCCGTTTTTCTTTGCACTTATAATCCTGTATTGATAAAGTACATCGAGTTTCGCATCCGAAACGTATCTGTTAATGACACTTGTTGCCACACTCGGCGGGAAAGCCCATTGTTCGAATTTGTTGTAATGTTCGCCGATACGACGATAAAATAGACGCGATAACCCTGTGACTGCATATTTGTTACCAATATCGGTGCTTCCAAGCCCGCCGGTAGTCATGCCTCCTAGATATTTACCCGGCTCGACAAGTACAACAGACTTCCCCATCATCTTTGCAGAGTAAGCTGCGATTACGCCACAGGCAGTACCACCATATACACATACATCAACATTTTTTATCTCTTCCGTACTTGCCGACCAACTTGTTTGGCTAACGGCAAGAAGGATTGTGAATAGTAATATTGCTGTCTTTTTCATAAACTATACTGTTTTATATAATTCATTATAATAATGATATGTATTCTATTAAAAGTGAAACTATTAATAGCCCGGATTTTGCGTTATATTCGGATTAACAAGAATATCATCTGCCGGAATAGGCCACAGATAGTTTTTATTTTTGTCGAAGCCCATCATATAGAAGGTGGTTATGTAGCCTGCATTTTGCATACCGGATAAGTCTGGCAGACCATCTTCGTCGATAGGAGGAATGCCTCCAATGGGGAAGTTTCCGTTATCCCAGTTCTTGAGCAGTACCATGAAGTCGGATGATAATGTGCGGTTGGATTCACTTCCGGTCTTCCCATTCCAGTTGGCATTACCGGACCACTCACGATTTAGGTAATACATTGGTTTATTGTGACTCTTTTCAGCAATATGCCAACGCAGCAGGTCTCGGTAACGGACACTCTCAAATGGGAACTCAACACGACGTTCCATACGGATAATTTTACGCAATTCACTTTGAGAAGCGAGGGTCACTTTTGGATATTGGATACCCGAACCATTATATGCTCTTGCGCGTACGAGATTGATCGTTTTGTCCAGATCTTCCTGAGTAATCGTACCCAACTCGTTCTTTGCTTCTACATAAGACAGCAGTATTTCGGCATAACGCAAGTATGGAAAAATGTTGTCTGAAACCAAACCATAATTGTTATAATTCGCCCAATCATCCTTCACATACTTCCGTAATAATATACCATTATAAACGGAATGCTGATTAGAGGCTTTAGAATCATTATTCAAAACCATTTTGCCGGATGATACTTCATAAACAGTTGTTGCGTAAGGGCTTGGGTTGTATTCGTAGCCCAGTGTTATATAGTCAGGATATTTTTTCGGAAACGTTCCATCCATTTTTGATTGCGTATATTCGGCATAGTCCTTTGAATATTTTGTCTTGAAAGGCTGAATGGTGTAAGCCAAGCGGGGATCACGGTTCTCAAAAGGATCTTTTGGATTGTAGAGTGGCGACTGGTCAATAGGCAGACCATCTGTACAAGTGTATGCACAGAATAGTTCCAGCGAAGGACATTGGTTGGAAAATCCACCAATTTTGCGAATGACGAAGTTCTTTACACAACTGAACATCCCAATACCCACTTTTTGCGACAGATCGCCTTGGAAGTAAAACATCAGTTCTTTTGAAGAAGTAGTAGTGAACAGGTCTTTGTAATTGCTGTGTAACTGATATACACCTGAGTTCATACACTTTTGACAAGCATCAATCGTCGTTTGATAATCTCCACTGAACAATGAAAAGCGAGCCTTGAAACCTAAAGCAGCACCTTTTGTCGGGATTTGTTGACCGCTAAAAGTCTCCGGCAAATATTCAGCAGCTTTGTCCAGGCATTCATAAGCAAAAGCCAGAACTTCACTTTTGGGAGAGCGAGTAGCTTCGTATGCTTCATTAAGAGAAATGGGATTCTTATAAAGCACGCAGTCTCCATAATACATGGAAAGTGTTCCATAAGCACAACCTAGCATGAAATAAGCTTCACCTTTATACTGTTGCACTTTGGCTTCGCTTACGCCGCTTGCCTTGCCTTTGTCCAATGCATCTAGTATCTTTAACGAGCGGGTGATCGCTTTGTACAATGCAGTCCAGCGTGTTGAGGCAATTGAACTTTTAGAAGTGATTGTTCCTAATGTTATTTCATTTGATCCATTACGGTTCAACCAGTCGTCATCCCATGCTACATTATCTATCGGGAAGAAATCCGCACGCCATAAATCGTTCAGCGACATTTCTATTTCTGTTTCATCATTATACCAGTTTTCACTGGAACCTTCCGACAGTGGATTCAAGTCGAGGTCTGCACAGGCAACCAAACAAGATGCCATTAAAATTATAGATAGATATTTGCTTATTATTTTCATAATATATTGCTATTAAAATGTTACATTAAGACCAAAAATGTAAGAACTCATGATAAAGTCACCACTGCGGTTCCACTCAGGATCATATCCTTTAGGATAGTTATCAAACAATGCTGGTAAATCATTTGCGGAAAAATACATCCTAAGCCTGTTTACAAAGAATTTTTGTGTGATGGCCTTTGGAATGGTATATCCTAAGGTAATGTTTTTGACTCGCATATATGCACCGTTAAATAGATAGAAATCACTTGCTGCATAGACGTTTGTCGTATTACCTGTAGTCAGCTTGGGATATTTAGCTTTGGCATTCTGCTCATCTGTATTACTCGGGCTCCAGTGGTCGTCAATCAGCACCTTAGGGCACGAATATGTCTGGTATTCGAATGGAGTGGTAGGCCATGACCAAAGCACGGTTTGGTGGCCGATACCCTGGAATGACAAATTGAAGTCGAAATTCTTCCATTCTGCCCACAGAGAACCACCGTACTGCATTTCAGGCAATGAGTTGCCCAAGCGTACGCGGTCGCCTGAAGCTGTAATATTGCCATCTCCATTGACATCAACGTATTGAATGCAACCGGCTTTGTCGTTATTGGTCAGAACGGCTATCTTTTTTCCTTGTGAGTCATACATAGCTGCATCATTCAGAATGAGGCCTTTGCTCTTATACATATACCATTCTTGATAGTACGAGCCTTCTTCTGTGATTTTATTCGAATTGATGCTTTGCTTGTCAGCCATATATCCCATCCTTGAGCGGTAATCAGAGAGATTGAAGCTCGCTCCATATCTGAAATCATTGATCTGGTCATTCCAAGCAATTTCTATATCCCATCCTTTGGTATTCATATCAGCGGCATTATTTTGCGGAGCATTATAACCGAAGTATGACGGGAAACCAACGGTTAGTAACATGTTTTCGGTCTTTTTATAATACAAGTCACCTGTAAAACGAAGGCGATTTCTCAAGAATTTTGCGTCAAGACCGACACCGTATGTAGTAGTAGTTTCCCATGTGATATTATTAAAAGCATAATCTGATTGATAGGCGGTTTGAACAATGTCTGCTACTCCGCTAGAAGCATTTGGCATATAACCTGTACCGAAGTTTAATAGAGCTTGGTATGGAAATGCAGAGCCTATGCGTTCGTTACCTAATTGGCCATATGATGCCCTCATTTTAAGATAGTTGACCGTGCCATTCTTTTTAAACCAAGGTTCTTCTGAGATTACCCAGCCGGCACTGAAAGATGGAAATGTTGCCCAACGATTGCCTTTCGCAAAACGAGAGGAGCCATCTGAACGTATATTCGCTTGGAGCATATAGCGATCTGCCCATGAATACATTAAACGACCAAATACCGAACGGTATGCATTATGTCCTGCATTTCCGCTATTATATTGATTGTCTGCAGGTCCCAAATTAAGATATGGATAATTATCGAGTGTATAATTTGAGCGCCATGCGCTTTCGTTCTCCCATTCGTATGAGTAATCCTCGTAACCGGCCATAGCGCTGATTGAGTGTTTGTTGAACTGCAGCTTGTAATTGCCGTAAAATTGCATGGTAAGGCTGTGATTGTCATTTCTGGCCTCTGTTACAGAAGTCGATGCGTATCCCTGACTATAAATGTAGTCACCATTAATACGACGTACTTTATATTTCTTTGCATGGTCTTTGCCTTTATAAAAGTAGTAGTTAGGTGCTGCTACAGCAGTCAGCGTAAGGTTTTTGATGGGAGTCAAATCTAGTTGAAGTTTCCCGTGTACGGTGTAACCACGACCATCTGTTTGCCCACTTAATTTTGTACAGGCGTACGGGTTATCTCCATCTTTCCCTTCCGCATATTCGCCATCTGACCAAATAGCAGGCATCAGACTATTTTCATACATGTAAGACCCTATACTATTATGCGGTGTGATTGATTTTGAGTAAATTAGATTAATGTCTGCAGAAGCATGAATCCAATTGTTAATGTTATAATCGTTACTCGAACGGATATTATACTTCTCATAGTCTTTTACTTCTACAAGTGCATCCGACTTGTAATAATTCATGCTAAAGTTAGTCCGGAGTTTGTCGGTTCCTCCACTCAGCGAAAATGTATGACGTTGATGATGGGCTGTTTTTTTTAGGTAACTCATCCAATCTACATCAGGGTAGCTGTCAGGATCCGTGAGATGGTTGTTGTTATAATTATTAAGAAATTCTTCCGAATAGCCGGAGAACATTGAAGTTGCGCCGTCATTGTAGCGCATTTCGTTGAATCCGGTCATCCATTCAACAGCATTGGCGGATTTAGGTTTAGTTGTAGCAACATCACTGCCATATTCAAGATTGTACGTCATAGAGAAATCCTTGCTATTGGCGCGTTTGGTTGTGATTAAGATAACACCGGCAGCGGCGCGTGATCCATAGATTGCCGCAGACGCTGCGTCTTTCAAAATTTGAATGTCTTTTACATCATCAGAAGACACATCATCGATACTGCCGGGCACACCATCAACAATTACCAGCGGGTCGTTGGTTGACATGGTCGTGATTCCACGAACTCTGATAGAAGCACTCGAACTGGGATCTCCAGTAGAACGCGACACTTGTACTCCTGCCATTTGCCCTTGCAATTGCCTGGATAGTTGCGGCGTTGAAGTTTGTTTGATGCGATCGCCGTTAAGCGACGAAGTAGAACCTGTAAGATCCACTTTGCGGGCAGTACCGTATCCGATAACAACTACTTCTTCAATATTTTGTGTGTTTTCGAGTAACTTTACATCTATGGAAGATCTACCGGATGTACTTATTTCCTGTGTTTTATATCCTATATATGATATGTCTAAAACGGCGTTTGAAGGAATTTCTAAACTGAATTTACCATCAATGTCTGTTATGATGCCGTTGGTTGTTCCTTTTTCAACCACATTCGCCCCGATAATCGGCTCTCCTTTTTCATCATGAATGATTCCGGTAATTCTTTTTTTGCTGGTCCCTTGATTTGGGTTCGTTGTTTGTTTGTCTGAAATTACAATAGACTTTTCGGAAACGATACTATATTCCAAATTTCGTCCAGAAAAAGCCGCATCCAAAATAGATGATACTTTTGCTTTTTTTAATGAAATAGTAATGTTTCTATTCTCATCTAATACGACATTACGATAAGAAAAACGGTACGTAGTCTGTTTCTCTATCGTACTGATAACGTCTTTCAACGTGGCATTTTTAAGATTGATGGTAGCTTGTTGCTCTTGGGCGGCAATGCTTACACAACATAAGAATGAGAACAATACAATCCACATGAACGATTGCCTCAAATGTTTTCTTTTTCTCATATTATACAAATTTGTTTGAAGTTAGACATGAATTAGATATAAATTTATAAAGAAAGACGTTGGTTAACAGAAAACGTACTTAAAAATGTAGATGTTTTAAAACATGTTTTAATGAAAAAGAATAAAGCTATATCAATAACTTTCTGATAAGGTCACATTTTTATTGACAATAGTTGGAGTTAGGTGATAGGCTTTGCCTATGATTTCCATAGCTTCAGAAATATTATTGGTCGGTACAGTGCCCGAGAATAAGTCTTTTTGTATAGCAGAGTTCGAAGTGATGTTTATAGAAACTCCATAATTACTTTCAATGGTATGGATAATGTCAGTGAATCGTGCATTATGAAATACCAAATCGCCTTTGCGCCATGGAGATATAGATTGTGTATTCATATTCGTAATTGTAATAACGCCTGTTTTTTTATCAAGCGTTACTTTTTGATTAGGAGAGATCTCTCGACATTCTTTTGAAGATAAGGAAGTGAACAAAACTTTTCCTTCTTCCAAAACAAGTTCTGCTACAGGGTTTTTATCACGTGCAGATAGATTGAATTTTGTCCCTACTACTTTGATTTGTACATCAGTTGTACGAATAAGGAAAGGAATATCATGGTTCTTTTTTACGTCGAAATAGGCTTCACCCTCAAAGTGGATAAGCCGCTCGCTTTTGTTAAATGTTTGTGGAGCATATTTCAATTTTGATTCGGAATTTAGCGTTACGTGTGTTCCGTCAGGCAATGTTATATTTGCCCTTTCGCCTATGTTTGTAGATACAATCATTTCGTTTGTACCCAAATTTTTGTTCTCTCTGTATAAGTAAAATGAGGTGATAATTAGCACTGGGATTATTATGGCCGCAGCGATTTGTGCGGTACGACGAAGCCATGAATAAGAATTGGAAGAAAATGAGGAAGCATCAATTCGCTTTTTTATCTGATCCAGTCGCGATACAGGAACATCCGATGTATCAATATCGTTTGCCATCCAGCGGGCTTGCATTCTAGTTGAAATAGATTCATCTGAAAGCTGCTGAACTTCATGGCGAAGTTGCTTTAACTCTTCCGCTGTAAGTTTATTCTGTATATATTTTTCTTCTAATATATTCAACATAATCATCGTATATTATGTAAGACGTAAAAAATCAGTTTTTGTACTTTGTTTCATACAAAGTTTAACAATTCAATAATATGACAATCCATATCCAACTGTTTTTCAACTCTTCACGTAGGATTTTTAAGCTTAATGAAAGTTGATTCTTAACAGTTTGCTCGTTTAACGCGTATTTATCAGCTACTTCTTTATTACTTAGCTGCTGCAATTTGCATGCACTAAAAATATGACGTTGCGTATCTGACAATTTTTTCATCGCCCTTTGAAGTTCTCGACAAAAATCATCGTATTCTATCTTTTTAGATGTATCTTGTACTGAAAAGCTGGATTCATTAAAATAGCTGACATATTCTTCGTATTCGGGTTCGTTCAATCGTGCACGATAGGTATCAATCAATAATCCTTTAGCCATAATGAATAAAAGAGCCTGAAGAGAATTTTCGTTGCGAATGGTATTTTTATTTTGCCACAATTTTATAAAAACATCTTCTACTATCTCTTCTACATCTTGGCGGGATTTGATGTATTGAAAACAAAAAGCATATACGCGAGCCGCATACATATCATATATGGTATTAAATGCTGTCCGTGAACCATTTTTTAACTGACGAACCAATAAAGCTTCTTGCATATGGCTGATTGAAATCAATTTTCAGGAAGCAAACTTACTCAAAAAATCTGATGTGAGTATTTATTGCAGTTAATAATAATCAGTTGTATTGAATGTTATTTGAGAGCAAATGATATAATTATAGCCGTATGCTTCATACGTTATTTTTCTACTCTTTGTTGTAAGATTGCAATAAATAATCATGAAGCCTGGACTTTCACAAGTACAGGCTCAAAATAGATGATAAATGCATTAGAATTATTCATAGTCAGGAAGAGCTTCTTCAGCCTCATGGTCCCATTTACCATTGTTGAAGATGCTTATTTTTAGTGTGTTATCAGATTCAGATCGGCTGTATAGCCTCCCTTTGTATCTGATTATTTTATTCTTTTCCGGCATAATATTTGAAATATTCCTTTCCCTGATTAGTTCGTCGTTTTTATCAAATGCGGACAATTTTACATTTAGCTTATTGTTATCGGCAGTAAGGAAGGTATAAAAAGAATGTATTGTATTACTTTTTCCTATTTCCTCCGTTGTGAACTGGTGAGAAATGTTATGATTCTCGGTGGAGGCAAGACCGTTTCCATTGAGTATATTTAGTTGTTTTGACACGCCGTCTGCTACAATATCAAATTGTTTAAGTTCTTTTGGAACAGTATCGGTCGCCATGAATTCAATGCGGTTGACTATACGTTCGAGTGTGATGTCCTTATTGACAATCTCTGCTACTTCAATATTTAGAGGGGTGAGGTTATAGAATGAATCTGATACGTCATCAAAGGAAAAAGTTGAACCGGATAATGCCACCGCATGTGAACTATGAGCTAAAAAACAAAATTGATAATTACCTTTAGGAAGACTATCATATACAATGCCGAAATCAGTATCAAGATTCGTTTGGTCAAAAACAAATTGCTTATGTTTTACTAGCGTTGGACTTTCTTCTTGCGTATATACTAAATATTCAATGGTTGTACACAAGTCTTTTAGCTCTTTGGTATCATCGCCGGATTTGGAAAGGGTGGGCTCTGGAATATTTAACTCAGGAATGCTCCGTGTAGCGGGAAAAGAAAATACTTCTTTTTCTAATGCAACATTAAATTGGATGCGATAATTTTTCTGCTGACGGACAATTTCTTCTTCTGAAGAAAGGCTACAACTTGAAAGATGAAAAACGCAAATTAGCGTTAACAATAAAATTTTTTTCATAGATGAGAGGTTTAATTATTTTTCTGATTCTTTGGCAAAGAAAAGGGTTATTCTTTATATCTGCAAATTTTTATGCGTAAATTTAAAAACAATTCTTACATTTGTGGAAAACAAATCTTTATTGTACAACCTTAGAAAGAAAAGGAAAATTATGGCACGTCCGGTTACATTATGTACTCTTCAATGGAGTGACCTTCCATTAGAAGTTGTTTGTCAGAAAGCGAAAGCTTTTGGTTACGATGGTTTAGAGCTTGGCCTTCCAGGCCATTTGGATGTTCGGCATACAGATCCCGAATATTATGATAGCATAAAAGCTTTATTGGCAAAGTATCAATTAAAGCTTTTTTGTATTTCCAATCATTTGATAAGTCAGGCTATTTGTGACAATATTGATTGTCGTCATAAGGGTCTTGTCCCTGATTATATTTGGGGTGATGGAAATCCGGAAGGTATTCACGAACGCGCATCGCAACATCTTATTAGTGCAGCATATGCGGCGAAAATGTTAGGTATTGATACGGTTGTTGGGTTTACGGGTAGTTCTATTTGGCAATGGCTCTATTCGTTTCCTCCTGTCACCAATGATATGATTGAAGAAGGTTATGCGGATTTTGCCCGCCGGTTTATACCTATTCTTGATGAATATCAGAAGTTGGGTATTCGCTTTGCACTTGAAGCTCATCCGTCGGAGATAGCATTTGATATTTATTCGGCTAAGCATGCTTTAGAAGCAGTACATAGTCATCCTGCTTTTGGTTTTAATTATGATCCGAGCCATTTTGGTTATCAAGGTGTTGATTACGTTCGTTTTATTTACGAATTTTCAAATCGCATATTTCATGTTCACATGAAGGATGTGTATTGGAGTGATACACCTAAGTCAGTTGGTGTTTATGGCGGTCATATGCCTTTTGGCGATTCGCGCCGTTTCTGGAACTTCCGTAGTCTGGGACGTGGAAAAATTCAGTTTGAAGAAATCATTCGCGCGTTGAATGATATTCATTATCATGGACCTTTGTCTGTTGAATGGGAAGATAGTGCCATGGACCGCGAACATGGAGCCTGTGAGGCTTGTGCGTTTGTAAAGCAGATTGATTTTAAATCGTCAGAGCAAGCTTTTGATGCTTTCTTCGGGAAGGAATAGGAAGTTTTTTGTGACGTTCTAAATATATACTTTTATATCAAAAGTAAAACCGATGTGATCTAAACTGAAAATAATTCGTTTGTCTTTATTCGTTTAAACTTATAATATATACTTATCAATGATTGGAGCATTTAATAATGCGTAATTTTAATAGTGATAGTCATGAATAGATGCATGAATTTTTTTGTGTTAGCGGCGACAATGCCGTTGATGTTGTTCGCTTCGGTTAAGGAAGAGCCTATTTCGAAGGTAATTGACCGTGGATTGAGAGTTTCGACCGAACAGGCTATACAAATGGCCAAAGTATTGGAAAACCAGGAAGGTAAATTGCCTAAAAGTATCAAAGATGGAAAATTGGAAACGGGCATCTGGACATGGTGGTGTTGTGGATTTTTTCCCGGTGAACTGTGGTATCTGTATGAAAATAGTCATTCCCCGGAGTTGAAAAAGTATGCAGAAATATACACTCAAAGAGTGGATAAAGTGCAGTATATGACTACCAGTCATGATGTAGGTTTTATGCTTTATTGCAGTTATGGTAATGGCTATCGTATTACAAAAGATCAGGCTTATAAGAATGTTTTACTGAATGGAGCCAACTCTCTTTCAACTCGTTATAATCCAATGATTAGAGCGATCCGATCGTGGGATGGTACTGATAGTGGAAAATGGCAGTATCCGGTCATTATTGATAATATGATGAATCTGGAATTACTGGAGTGGGCTTCAAAGGTATCGGGTGATGATCGTTTTAGGAAGATTGCTGAGAATCATGCAAATACTACATTGAAGAATCATTTTCGGAAAGACTATAGTTGTTATCATGTTGTTTCTTACGATACGATTACAGGACAACCGCATGTAAAGATGACGCATCAGGGCTATTCTGACGAGTCTTCTTGGTCACGCGGGCAAGCTTGGGCACTTTATGGTTATACGATGATGGCACGTGAAACGGGTAATGTTGTTTATTTGAATCAGGCAAAGCGTATCGCGAACTTTTTGATGAATCATCCGAATATGCCTGCCGATAAAATTCCATATTGGGACTTTAATGCACCGGATATACCAAAGGCCAAGCGTGATGCTTCGGCTGGGGCTATTATGGCTTCGGCATTGATAGAACTGAGCCAGCTTGATAAGGGAACAGATGCTGAAAAATACTTGAATTTTGCTGAGAAACAGGTGCGTTCGCTATCATCACCAGCGTATATGGCCAAAGTGGGAGAGAATTGTAATTTTGTTTTGATGCATTCAGTCGGCAGTTTACCTCACAATAGCGAAGTAGATGTGCCGTTGAGTTATGCCGACTATTATTATGTGGAGGCCCTGATGCGGTTGAAGCATCTGGAAAAGTAAATTCATGAAGATGAATAAAATAATAAAAGTTTTTCTGGTATGTTTTTTACTTCCCCTAATAGGTAAAGCTCAGCAAAGTAACGGCATCGAAGATAGAGTTTTCTGGGTTGAAGCATTGACTCGCATAGCTGATCCTGTATTAACAAACCTGAGCCAGAATACCCTGAAAAAAAATATGCCATATGAATCATTGGCAACAGATAGGCAGAAGTTCTCTTATCTGGAAGCAGTCGGACGATTGATTTGTGGTATCGCTCCGTGGTTGGAACTCGGACCTGATAATACGAATGAAGGAAACTTGAGGGCTAAATATATAGCATTGACTGTTAAAGGATTGGAGAATGCAGTAGACCCGGAGGCATGTGATTATTTGCTTTTTGCGGAGCCTTCTCAGGCATTGGTAGATGCTGCTTTTATGGCACAAGGATTACTTCGCGCACCGAAACAGTTGTGGGGAAATTTGGATGCAAAGGGCAAAGAACACATGATTACAGAACTTAAGCGTAGTCGTGTAATAAAAGCTTATAATAATAATTGGCTTCTTTTCGCGTCAACCATTGAAGCGGCTCTGTTGGAGTTTACCGGTGAATGCGATATGCAGAGACTTACTTATGGGATAAACAAGTTCTGTAATGATTGGTATAAGGGAGATGCGATTTATGGTGATGGTGCTAGTTTTCATATGGATTATTACAATAGTTATGTGATTCATCCGATGTTAACTGAAGTGTTATTTGTGATGAAAAAACATCACATTAATGGTGCAGACTTTTTAGATATTCAATTAAAACGCCACGCACGGTATGCCGAGATATTGGAGCGATTTATTTCACCTGAAGGAACATTCCCAGTTGTAGGACGTTCCATTGCTTATCGTTTTGGTGCATTTCATGCATTGGGGATGGCTTGTTTGATGCATAATCTTCCTGTTTCAGTTAAACCGGCACAGGTTCGGTGTGCACTTACAGCTGTTATTCATAGACAGTTGAAGTCTGTTTCTAATTTTGATAAGAATGGTTGGTTGCGTGTTGGGTTCACTGGTGATCAGATTGATATATCAGAATCGTATATTAATACCGGAAGTTTGTATCTTTGTTCTGTCGGATTATTGCCTTTAGGGCTGCCTCCGACGGACGAGTTTTGGTCTGCGCCATTTACCGAATGGACAAATCTTAAAGCATGGAACGGTGAAAGAGTATACGCCGATCATGCATGGAGTGAATGATATATATATAAATTATAGGAGTATTTATAATTACAATGAAAACAAATTATGAATTACGTTATGCAGCACATCCGGAAGATGCAAAGCATTATGATACGGCGCGAATTCGTCGCGATTTTTTGATTGAACAAGTATTCGTTCCTGATGAGGTGAATATGGTTTATTCGATGTACGATCGAATGATTGTGGGTGGCGCAATGCCTGTTAATGAAGAGCTCGAACTGGAGGCAATTGATCCTTTAAAAGCTTCATTTTTCTTAACCCGTCGCGAGATGGGAATCTATAATGTGGGTGGAACGGGGATTGTGAAAGTGGATGATACTGCATTTACCTTGAATTTTAAAGAGGCATTGTATCTGGGTTCCGGTAATCGTCGGGTGACGTTTGTTAGTTCCGATCCGAAGAATTCGGCAAAGTTTTATTTTAACTCAACAACCGCTCATCGTAATTATCCTGATAAAAAAGTAACAAAAGCGGATGCAGTGACGGCCGCTATGGGTTCACTGAAAAATTCAAATGATCGCATTATCAATAAGATGATTGTTAATCAAGTTTTACCGACATGTCAATTGCAAATGGGGATGACTGAACTAAAAACAGGCAGTGTTTGGAACACGATGCCGGCGCACGTGCACACTCGGCGTATGGAGGCTTATTTTTATTTTGATATTCCGGAAGATCAGGCTATATGTCATTTTATGGGTGAAGTCAATGAGACCAGACATCTTTGGATGCGTGGTGAACAGGCTGTCCTTTCTCCGGAATGGTCAATTCATAGTGCTGCAGCTACACATAATTATACGTTTATCTGGGGAATGGGTGGCGAGAATTTGGATTATGGAGATCAAGATTTCTCTTTGATTACTGATTTGAAGTAAAATCGTTGTATATACAAATTAGGAGTAGCTATATGGTGAGTTTTTCTTTGGAAGGAAAAGTAGCCCTTGTAACAGGCGCTGCTTACGGTATCGGATTCGCGATTGCTCAAGCGTATGCTGAGGCCGGAGCTAAGATTGCATTCAATTGTCGTACTCGGGATCATTTAAGTAAAGCTTTGGCCGATTATGCCGCGGAAGGGATTGAAGCTAAAGGCTATATCTGCGATGTAACGATAGAAAAAGATGTAAAACAGATGGTTACAGACATTGAAAGTCAATTGGGCACGATTGATATATTAGTGAATAACGCTGGAATTATTAAGCGTATTCCTATGACTGAAATGTCTATTGAGGATTTTCGGGAGGTAGTTGATACTGATTTGAATGCTCCTTTTGTTGTTTCAAAAGCTGTTATTCCGGGAATGATTAAAAAGGGGCATGGGAAGATTATCAATATCTGTTCGATGATGAGCGAGCTTGGTCGTGAAACAGTGTCGGCATATGCCGCTGCTAAAGGTGGCTTAAAAATGCTTACACGTAATATTGCTTCTGAATATGGAAGATATAATATTCAGTGTAACGGCATTGGCCCGGGCTATATTGCCACTTCACAAACAGCTCCATTACGTGAAAAGCAAGCTGATGGTTCTCGGCATCCTTTTGATTCATTTATCCTTTCAAAAACACCGGCCGAACGCTGGGGAACACCTGACGATTTGAAAGGTCCGGCAATTTTCCTCGCTTCTGATGCCTCTGATTTTGTTAACGGACATATTCTTTATGTCGACGGTGGTATTTTGGCTTATATAGGAAAATCTCCAAAGTAATGAAATATAAAAGAGGCACAATAATTTGTGCCTCTTTTATAGAATGAAATTTTATTTGTTGTATTTACTCCAGTCTACTTTACGCATGTCTCCATTTTCCATGAATTCTTCATGGAACGCGAAGCAACATTTTAAGTTCTGTGGTGTATGTCCCTTGATACCCATTTGGAGATATTCGTTTAGCAACGGTTTGTAGTCGGGATGGACACAATTGTCGATAATGCAACGAGCTCGTTGCATAGGGGACTTGCCGCGTAAGTCGGCAACACCGTATTCGGAAATGATGACTTTAACAGAATGTTCGCTGTGATCCAAGTGTGAAACCATTGGAACAAATGAACTGATATTACCATCTTTAGCTGTTGACGGTGTTGTAAATATAGACAACATTGCTGAACGGGTAAAATCACCCGAACCTCCGATGCCATTCATCATTTTTGTTCCGCAAACATGTGTGGAGTTAATATTCCCGAAAATATCGGCTTCCAATGCGGTGTTGATGGCGATTAAGCCTAAACGGCGGGCCACTTCTGGGTTGTTTGAAATTTCTTGCGGACGGAGCAATATCTTATTTTTGAAGAAATCGAGATTCGCATATATCTCGCGGATGACTTCGTTGCTAACGGATAAAGAACAACCGCTTGCAAATTTAACTCGATCTTCTTTCATTAGGCCGATAACGGCATCCTGAATAACTTCGGTATAGATGTTGAATGCAGGGATATCTTTGTTTTCACCCATGCAACCGAGAACAGCATTTGCAACGTTACCAACTCCACTTTGTAGCGGTACAAATTCTTTAGGCAGACGGCCGGCTTTGAGCTCGCTTACCAAAAAGTCGGATACGTTTTGTCCGATAGCCATTGTTACATCATCTAGCGGCGAAAACTTTTTGCCTTCATTAGGTTCATCTGTCCTAACAATGCCAACGATTTTTGCCGGATCAACTTTGACACAGTCTGTACCAATACGATCAGATGGCTTGTAAATAGGAATCTCGCGACGGTAAGGGGGATCAAGAGGTTCGTAGATATCGTGCATGCCTCTGATTTCTTTTGGATGACGGCAGTTCAACTCAATAATAATACGATCAGCCATACGACAGATTGTAGGAAGAATACCTACACCGCTTGTAGGAACGATTTCACCATCTTCGGTAACGTCGGCAGCCTCAGCAATAACGACATCCACTTTGCCTAAGAATCCATAGCGCAAATCTTGTGCCTCTTCGGAGAGGTGCAGGTCGTAATATTCTGCACCATGAGCATTCAACAGTGAACGCATATCTTTATTTGATTGATAAGGAGTGCGGAATTTGACTGCGTTAGCTCGTGCTAAGACACCATCCATTTTGTCACCGGATGAAGCTCCGGTAAACATTCCAATCTTAAATGGGTTACCTTTTGCGTGTTCTTCTATAGCTCTTTGAGCAATCGCGCCTGGAACAACTTTTGGACATCCGGCAGGTGTGAATCCACTAAAACCTACGTTATCGTCGTTGTGTACAAATGTAGCAGCTTCTTCAGCTGTAATAAATCTTAATGCCATGATATAAATAATTTGATTCTATATAATTTTAGTTTGACGGCGCAAAGTTATTAAAAAGAAAATTGATAGTTAATATTTACGGTTCAGTATTTCACTATAGATTACTGCTTTTCGCAATGCGGCAGCATTATCAAGTTCTAAAGTGGATTGAATTGTATTTTCTTGTTTGTCTTGTTTTGTCAATAAGTTATTCGAATTATTGATCAATGGATGATTTGCCTCATCATCTGAAGGCAAAAAGGGGGACGGTTGATTGCTTTTTCTTATTGGAAGGCTTTCTTCTTTCTTTTGAGGTACTGCTTTCGTTTCACCATTTTCAATCTCTTCTAATGTCTCCCAAAAAGATTTTTGAGGTTCGGAAGAGTGCTTTGTTTCTATAATAGCTTTACCGGGCTGCCCGAGAATGACTGTCGGACGCTGTTTTTGCTTCTTTTTCGGTTTAAAGATACCGATCAAAGCGACAATTAGAAAAACAATATAAAGCCAATCGCCTGTGTTATCCATAACTTTGATTAATTTTGCAGCCAAATGTAGGAAAAAATATTGAATTATGGAAGAAAGCAAAGAAAAGATAGAAATAGCAGAAAAGAAATAAGGGTAACTTCCCAGCCACCCTTATTCGATTTAACCAAAACCTTAACTATGAAAAAATTTACGTTTTTCGGATGCAAATGTAAAACTTTATTTTAAAATATATACAGCGTGAAAGCTATATTTTTTTGCCTGAGTTGATGTTTAACGTTAATTAATAATTAAATGATAGAAGATCAAAATGAAAGCGTGGACTTAAAATCCATTGCTTCTGAGAAAAAACTTTTTATTGAGACCTATGGCTGCCAAATGAACGTGGCTGACAGTGAGGTCGTAGCTTCAATAATGCAGATGGACGGTTATGTAATGACCGAGAAGATTGAGGAGGCTGATGCAATATTTGTTAATACTTGCTCTGTTCGGGAAAATGCTGAGCAAAGGGTGTATGGTCGTCTTCAATATTTTCAATCGTTGAAAAAGAAGAATAAATCGCTGGTAATCGGTGTTCTTGGTTGTATGGCTGAACGCGTGAAAGAGACCTTAATAAATGAATATCATGTGGATTTGGTTGTTGGTCCTGATTCGTATATGGATTTGCCAAATTTGATTGGTGCCGTAGAAAAAGGAGAGAAGGCTATTAATGTGGAACTCTCAACGCAGGAAACATATAAAGATGTGATTCCTCTTAAACTGTCTGGAGTACATATCACTGGTTTTGTGTCTATTATGCGTGGATGTAATAACTTTTGTTCTTATTGTATTGTTCCGTATACACGTGGTCGCGAACGTAGTCGTGATGTTGAAAGTATTTTGAATGAAATCCGCGATATGCATGCAAAGGGTTATAAGGAAGTTACATTATTGGGGCAGAATGTTAATTCATATATTTCCGAACGTAATGGGGAAAAAGTGAACTTCTCACAGTTGCTTGAACTAGTAGCGCTGGAAGTGCCTGATATGCGAGTGCGTTTTGTTACTTCTCATCCAAAGGATATGAGTGATGATACACTTCGTGTAATTGCTATATATAATAATGTATGTAAATATATTCATCTTCCTGCTCAATCAGGAAGTTCTAAAATATTGAAGGTGATGAACCGTAAATACACGCGCGAATGGTATTTGGACCGTATTGCCGCTATTCGACGGATTGTTCCCGATTGTGCCATTTCGACCGATTTGTTCTGTGGATTCCATTCCGAAACAGAAGAGGATTATCAGGAAACGCTTTCATTGATGCGCGAAGTAGGTTACGACAGTGCTTATCTGTTCAAGTATTCCGAACGGCCGGGAACCTATGCTGCTAAGCATTTGCCTGATACGGTTCCAGAAGAGGAAAAAGTGCGCCGTTTGCAAGGTATGATTGATTTGCAAAATCAACTCTCGGAGAAAAGCAATAAGCGCGATATAGGGAATGTGTTTGAAGTTTTGGTTGAGGGTTTTTCAAAGCGTTCGCATGATCAGTTATTTGGACGTACAAGCCAAAATAAAGTGGTTATTTTTGATAAAAGGAATTTTCATATTGGACAGTTTGTTAAGGTTAAAGTTTATTCGGCTTCTTCGGCTACTTTATTTGGGGAACCGGTGGGAGACTAATAATTGGGTCAATTATATGCTTGATTGCAATTGGCGTTAAATCCAAATTTATTGTTAGGTTCAGATGAATAATTTGTTTGGTAAGGGGATATATTTTGTATATTTGTAAAATGATAGTTATTTTGTGAATTATATATACTGTAAGAATGCCTGTTTCAATCAAATGCAGAGTTGGTTGTTTCTGTCTATTTTTTTGCAAGGTTAAATAATTGCAAAATGGTGTCTATTTGATAAATTATTTGTTCTTTTGTCAAAAAATTGGGTAGTGTGTACTTCTTATGCACTTACCAGGGGCGATTATTAAATTTGAACGTTCATAATGATTGAAAATAAGAAGATTAGTGCAGTTTCTTTCTTTAATTCTCGTTTAATTTCCATTATTAGCATTTCTTTAGTATTGTTTTTATTGGGATTGATTTTATTGATGGGATTATTAGGAAATAGGCTGTCTGTGTATGTGAAAGAAAATATTTCGTTTTCGATTGTTCTGAAGGATAATTTGAGCAATTCGGAGATTAAGCAGATACAGAAAAATATGGAAGACCAGCCTTTTATCAAATCGGTCGACTATATTTCAAAAGAACAGGCTGCCAAAGAATTGGAAGAAGAGCTTGGCGAAAACCCGGAGACGTTTCTGGGTTTTAATCCTTTGCAAGCGTCTATAGAGGTGAAGCTTTTTTCGAAGTATGCCAATCCGGATAGTCTTAAATTGATAGAAAAGAAGATAAAGAATTACACATCGGTATCTGAGCTTCTGTACCGGAAAGATATGATGCAGATGGTGAATGAGAATATGCAACGAGTTAGTTTAATTCTGTTGTCACTGGCTGTTGTGTTAATGATTATTTCGTTTGTATTGATAAGTAACACGATACGTTTATTGATTTATTCTAAACGATTCCTAATACATACAATGAAGCTTGTAGGTGCAACGCCGGGGTTTATCCGTCGTCCATTTGTGGAATATAATGTGGTAAGTGGCATTTTTGCTTCTATATTAGCCATATTAATGCTTTCCGGAGCGTTGTATTATTTGCAAAACGAATTGTCTGGCTTTATCAATTTACTGGATATGAAAACAATAATGATTGTATTTGGCGCTGTTTTAGTAATGGGAATATTGTTATCGATTATTGCAACGATTATTGCAGTGAACAAATATCTGCGGATGGGTGTTGATAAATTATATTATATATAAAAAGTGTATGGCTAAGAAAGATTTTGCTTTTGGAAAGATGAATTTTATTTTGATTTCGATTGCTGTAGTGATTATTGCAATAGGTTTTATGCTGATGAGCGGTGGCGGTTCAAAAGATCCTTCGGGATTTAATTCGGCTATTTTCAGCAGTCAGCGTATAGTTGTTGCTCCGGCGGTGACGCTAATAGGTTTTTTATTGATGATCTTTGGAATTTTGAAAAACAGCAAAAACGATAATAACGAAGTTGCCGAATGAGTTGGTTACAGGCTTTAGTATTGGGAATAATACAGGGATTGACTGAATATTTACCAGTGAGCAGCAGTGGCCATTTGGCTATATGTTCATCATTGTTCGGCATACAAGGTGCAGATAATCTTACGTTTACGATTATTGTACATGTGGCAACGATTTTAAGTACTATGGTAGTCTTATGGAAAGAGCTTGCGTGGATACTACAGGGTCTTTTCAAATTTGAAATGAATGCTGCTACAAAATATACTATAAATATTATTGTATCTATGATTCCTGTTGGTATTGTAGGTTTCTTTTTCAAAGATAAAGTTGAAGAAGTTTTTAGCTCCGGCCTTCTTATTGTTGGTTTGATGTTGTTGATTACTGCGTTATTGTTGTCTTTTTCTTATTACGCAAAACCGCGTCAGAAGGATTTTATCTCTATGCGCGATGCTTTTTTTATTGGTTTGGCTCAGGCTTGTGCAGTAATGCCGGGACTTTCGCGTTCGGGCACTACAATTGCCACCGGGTTGCTTTTGGGAAATAAGAAAGATAAGATTGCACAATTTTCATTTTTAATGGTTATTCCGCCAATATTGGGAGAGGCATTTCTCGATGTGATGAAAGCTATGAAGGGTGAAGTTGTAACAGGTGATATTTCAACATCTGCATTAGTTGTAGGTTTCATAGCCGCGTTCATATCAGGCTGCGTCGCATGCAAATGGATGATCAATATGGTTAAAAAAGGAAAATTGATTTATTTCGCCATATATTGTGCAGTTGTTGGATCTGTGATTTTATATTTTTCTCTGAAATAAGTTCAAGTACGTAAATTCGTTAAAAAATGGATTTTCAAGAAGGAGAAATAGTATATTTGAATAAGCCGTTGAAATGGACATCCTTTGACTTAGTGAATACTTTTCGTTACAAATTATCAAAGAAGCTTCATGTTAAAAAGATAAAGGTTGGTCATGCCGGAACTTTAGATCCACTGGCTACAGGTGTTTTGATTATTTGTACGGGTAAGGCTACAAAAAGGATTGACGAGATTCAATACCAGACAAAAGAATACATTGCTGGTTTAAAATTAGGTGAGACGACTCCCTCTTTTGATCTGGAAAAAGAAGTTGATGCGACATATCCTACCGAGCATATTACCCGAGAGCTTGTAGAAAATGTGCTTCAATCTTTTGTGGGAACGATACAGCAAGTTCCCCCTGTTTTTTCAGCGTGTAAAATAGCAGGAAAGAGAGCATATGAGATGGCTAGAAATGGAGAAGAGGTAGAGTTAAAATCTAAAACCTTGGTGATTGATCAGATAGAACTGCTTGAATATAATATGCCAATTATCAAGATACGTGTGGTTTGCAGTAAAGGTACTTATATTCGAGCGTTAGCTCGGGATATTGGTATTGCCTTACATTCGGGTGCTCATCTTATTTCGTTACAACGAACGCGTATTGGTAATGTTACACTTGATCAGTGTTTGTCTGCCGATGAGATTGATGGATTTTTAGATGAAAATGTTATTTTGACCGATGTTACAAGTTCGCAGTAAGAACTGTTTTAGATAGAAATAAAGTAAAAACATAGATAGTATTATGAAGCTTTCTAAATTCAAATTTGATTTGCCGCAGGCTCTAATTGCACTTCATCCGTCAAAGAATAGAGATGAATGCCGAATGATGGTAGTTGATCGTACGAAAGGAACCATTGAGCATAGAATATTCAAGGATCTGCTTAATTATTTTGGCAAAGGTGATACGTTTATATTTAATAATACAAAGGTGTTTCCTGCTCGATTGTATGGGAATAAAGAAAAAACGGGAGCAAGAATTGAAGTCTTTTTGTTGCGCGAATTGAATCCGGATCTTCGCTTATGGGATGTCTTGGTTGATCCGGCACGTAAAATTCGTATTGGTAATAAACTCTATTTTGGAGAAGATGATTCAATGGTAGCTGAAGTGATTGACAATACGACTTCTCGTGGCCGGACACTGCGATTTCTTTATGATGGCAATCATGATGACTTTAAAAAATCTTTGTATGCTCTGGGTGAAACGCCTTTGCCTAAATATGTCGATAGGCCTGTTGAACCGGAAGATGAAGATCGCTATCAAAATATTTTTGCAACGGAAGAAGGTGCGGTTGTTGCGCCCGCCGCTGGTTTGCATTTTAGTCGTGAACTCATGAAACGTTTAGAAATAAATGATTGTCGTTTTTCTTATTTGACGTTGCATTGTGGACTAGGAAACTTTCGTGAGATTGATGTGGAAGATTTGACCAAACATAAGATGGATTCGGAAGAGATGATTGTGAATGCGGATGTTCTTGATATCGTCAATCAGGCTAAAGACGAAGGCCATCAGATATGTGCAGTTGGAACGTCTGTTATGCGGGCTATTGAAACGGCCGTTAGTACCGATGGGCATTTAAAGGAATTTGAGGGTTGGACAAACAAGTTTATCTTTCCTCCTTACGATTTCAACCTTGCTACATCTATGATTACTAATTTTCATATGCCGCTTTCTACCTTGTTGATGATGACAGCATCGTTTGGTGGTTATGATTTGATTATGAAAGCTTACGATATTGCTATAAAAGAAAAATATACATTTGGTGCTTATGGTGATGCCATGTTAATTATCTAACAGGCTATGGCAGACATTGTGTATCTGGGTCTGGGAACAAATATTGGCAATAAACGCAAGAATTTGATAACTGCAGCTTCTCTATTAGCAGAGAGAGCCGGAGATGTTTTGATTATTTCTCGCTTTTATGAATCGGAACCATGGGGCTTCAAGTCGGAAAATATGTTTCTGAACGCGGTGCTTAAACTGCAAACTGATTTTGTCCCTTTGGCATTGCTTTCAGTCCTTCAACAAATTGAGATTGAGATGGGACGTACTGAAAAGAGTAAAGGCGAATATCATGATCGGATTATTGATATCGATATTCTGTTGTATGATAGTTTAATCATGCAAAAGGCTAATTTGATAATTCCTCATCCGTTAATGACTGAGCGTAAATTTGTAATGGAACCGCTAGCCGAGATTGCTCCAACATTTATGCATCCGGTTTTGAATTTAACAATAGCAGAATTAAATGAAAAAATATGAAGAATGATGAGATGAAAAAAATCATTTTCCAAGGTGGAGTGGTTTTTAGAAAAAAAGCGAAGGATGAATTTGAAGACGATAAAAAACTAAAACTCACTAACTTTTTGCATGGCACACATTATTCCGATTCCGCTAAATGGAAAGCTAGTTTCAAGTATAAGCGGGCTATGCGAAATTCACAGAAAAAAAAATAGTTTCAACAATGCAGTTGGGTACATAAATAGTTGTACCTTTGCAACAATTTAGTGTGGATAGATTTGTATTGCTTGCAACCACGGTAAAAAATGCTAAAAACGAAATACTTCAAGTATATAGCCGTCCGGCAAGCAGACAATTTTCTATTCAACTAGCAGAAATGATTTATTAACCGTCAGTCGCTAATTCAGAATCGACGAGTGACATGTTCTTTGTCGTTTTTTGATAGGCGATTGCCAATATAATAATGTAATGAGTTATTTATTTACCTCCGAATCGGTGTCTGAAGGGCACCCTGATAAAGTAGCCGATCAAATATCGGATGCTTTGCTGGATGAGTTTTTGGCTTATGACAAAAACTCTAAAGTTGCGTGCGAAACCCTTGTAACAACCGGACAGGTTGTCTTGGCTGGAGAAGTTAAATCAAGTGCATATGTTGATGTGCAGGACGTAGCACGTATAGTGATTGGGAAAATTGGTTACACAAAGAGTGAATACCAGTTTGAGTCTAAATCGTGTGGCGTTTTTTCGGCCATACATGAACAGAGTGGTGATATTAATCGTGGTATTGAACGTAAAGATCCATATGATCAAGGAGCTGGCGACCAAGGAATGATGTTCGGTTATGCAACCAATGAGACCGAGAATTATATGCCATTGGCACTTGATCTTGCGCATAGCTTTCTTCGAGAATTGGCCCAAATTCGTAAGAATGAGAACAAATTGATGCCTTATCTCCGTCCGGACGCTAAGAGCCAAGTTACTATTGAGTATGCAGACAATGGTAAGCCATTACGTATTGATACGATTGTCATTTCAACACAGCATGATGAGTTTATTCTGCCGAAGGGCATCACTCAGGAAGAAGCCGATATTGCGATGCAGAAGAAGATCACCGAAGATGTGAAAACAATACTTGTTCCGCGCGTGAAGGCTCAGTATCCTTCATATGTACAGGAATTGTTTAATAATGATATTGTATATCATGTGAATCCAACAGGCAAGTTTGTTATCGGCGGTCCTCATGGTGATACAGGTCTAACAGGGCGCAAGATTATTGTTGACACTTATGGAGGTAAGGGTGCGCACGGCGGTGGTGCATTTTCAGGTAAGGATCCTTCGAAAGTAGATCGCTCGGCAGCTTATGCAGCTCGTCATATTGCAAAGAATATGGTTGCAGCAGGTGTGGCCGACGAAATGTTGGTACAAATATCTTATGCTATAGGCATTGCTAAACCGGTTAGTATTTTTGTGAATACATATGGTCGTTCCAATGTAAAGATAAGTGATGGTGAGATTGCTCAAAAGATTTGGCAATTGTTTGACCTTCGTCCGAAGGCTATCGAGGAACGTCTCAAACTGCGTAACCCGATTTATTTCGAAACAGCATCTTATGGGCATATGGGACGTCAACCGGAAGTTGTCACTAAAACATTTCTTTCTCGCTACGACCCTAAACCGGTTGTTTGCCAGGTTGAATTGTTTACGTGGGAAAAATTGGATTATGTTGATAAAATTAAAGAAGCTTTTGGATTATAGTTTTAGAAATTTTATCCGGATATTTTATCCGGATAAAATTTCGATCTGTTAATTTGGGAAAGTGTATACTTTCTTAGTTAAAGTATATACTTCCATGATTTTGCTCAGGGTCTGTTAAACTATTTTTATTGAGTTTTGTTACTTTAAATTTTTTCTTGCCTTTTAATTTTATGTTTTGTTGATCTGTTGGTCCATTATGATTATCCCTTGTTTTTATTATTTGATTTAATATGTTTACTCTTTATTTAGTTCGCGTAAAAAGTTGGACGAAATAGCTCTATCATTTTTTTTATGCTTATATTTGGGGTGTTATAAATACTATCAAACAATCAATATTTTATGCGTAAAAAAAATCTATTTACCCAGCTGGCTGTTCTGCTTCTTTTATCAATAGGAATGTGTTCGGCCGAAACTCCGTATAAGTATGAGACAGTGCCAAATGATCCGATGAAAGCTCGTATTTATACGTTGAACAATGGATTGAGAGTCTATTTGACTGTAAACAAAGAAACTCCTCGAATTCAGACTTATATTGCTGTGCGCGTAGGAGGAAAGTGTGACCCTGCCGAAACAACTGGTTTGGCTCATTACTTTGAACACTTGATGTTTAAGGGAACGCAGAAGTTTGGAACCACGAACTATGCAAAAGAAAAACCCATGCTTGATCAGATTGAACAACTCTTCGAAGTATATCGGAAAACAAAAGACGAATCTGCCCGAAAAACACTGTACCATCAAATTGACAGCGTTTCATATGAAGCGTCAAAAGTTGCTATCCCGAACGAATATGATAAATTAATGTCGGCTATCGGTGCTACTGAGACGAATGCTTATACTGGTTTCGATCAGACTGTGTTTGTTGAAGATATTCCGTCGAATCAGATTGATAACTGGGCAAAGATTGAAGCCGATCGATTTGAAAACTGCGTTATTCGAGGTTTCCATACAGAACTGGAAACAGTTTATGAGGAAAAAAACATGTCATTGACACAAGATAGCCGTAAAGTATACGAAGCAGTATTGAGTTCGCTGTTTCCTGATCATCCTTATGGTACACAAACGGTTTTGGGAACTCAAGAGAACTTGAAAAATCCTTCCATCACTAATATAAAAAAGTACCATGATATGTGGTATGTTCCGAATAATATTGCCATTTGTCTTTCTGGCGATCTGGATCCGGATAAGACAATAGCTATCATCAATAAATATTTCAGTCATTTGAAGCCGAATCAAAATTTGCCTGCACGTCCTGCCATTCATGAATCACCAGTTAAGGCTCCTGTAGTGAAAACGGTTGTAGGTGTTGATGCCGAGAATGTAACCATTGGATGGCGTTTTCCGGGAGCTGCTTCTCCTGAACAGGATTTGTTGGATTTGACAAGTGAAATTTTGTATAACGGACAAGCAGGATTGGTAGATATTGATTTACTGCAACAACAAAAAGTATTAAGATGCGCTGCCGGTACATATGGAACATCCGATTATAATGCTTATGTGATGATGGGTTACCCAAAAGAGGGACAGACTCTCGATCAGGTAAAAGATTTAATGCTTAATGAAATTTCAAAATTAAAAAAAGGCGAATTCAAAGAAGATCTTCTGAAGGCTGCCATGAATAATTATAAATTAGCCCAAATGCAACGATTGGACAATAACTCCAGTCGTGCTGATATGTTTGTATCAGCATTTATAGACGGAACATCATGGAAAGAAGAGGTTGAAAAGTTGGGCAGAATGGGCAAAATCACAAAACAGCAGATTGTGGATTTTGCAAATAAGTATTTTGGAAACAACTATGCAGTTGTCTATAAGAATAAGGGACAGGATTCGACCATTAAGAAGATGGAGAAACCAACGATCACTCCGATTGTTATGAATCGTGACAGTTCGAGTAGTTTTCTTCGTTCTATTCAAAACTCTAAAGTGACTCCGATAGAACCTGTATTTCTAGATTATAATAAGGATATGCAGAAATTAACAACGAAATCTAATATTCAGGTTTTGTATAAGAAAAATCCAACCAACGATCTCTTTACGTTGATGTATGTATATGATATGGGAAATAATAATGATCGGGCCATGGGTACCGCTTTTGAATATATGAAGTATTTGGGAACTTCAACTAAAAGTTTGCAGCGGATCAATGAAGAGTTTTATAAGTTGGCTTGTTATTTTAATGTTTCTCCTGGTTCCGACCGTACATATGTTACCTTGTCCGGTTTGAATGAAAATATGCCGGCAGCAATGGCCTTGTTTGAAGAACTGCTTGCAGATGCACAAATAAACAATGAAGCTTATGCAAATCTGGCAGCCGATATACTAAAGAAGCGTTCTGATGCGAAACTTAATCAATCTCAAAATTTCAACCGCTTGATTCAGTATGCTATATGGGGCCCGAAATCTCCTACAACAAATTTGTTGAATACTACTGAATTGCAGCAATTGAATCCTGAAGAGTTGGTAGCTCGTATTCATAAGATTAATAGTTATCAACATAAGATTATGTATTATGGTCCGGATGAACCAGTTGCATTGCTTGCTGCTATAGCAAAATATCATAAGGTTCCGATTATATGGACTCCTATACCAAAGGAGGTGGAGTTCAAGCAGCAAGAAACCAGTAATAGTAAGATTTTGTTAGCTCATTATGACGCTAAACAGATCTATTTTTCAGCTATCTCTAACCGCGGTGAAAGATTTGATATAAATATTCAACCTACATTAAATATGTATAATGAGTATTTTGGTGGAGGAATGAATAGTATTGTATTTCAAGAGATGCGTGAAGCACGTGGGTTGGCTTATTCTGCCGGCGCATTCTTGATTACCCCCTCTAAATTGAAATATCCTGAATATATTTATCGTACATTCATTGCAACGCAGAACGATAAGATGATTGATGCCATGAAGGCTTTTGATGAGATAATTAATAATATGCCACTGTCAGAAAAGGCCTTTACACTAGCAAAGGACGCTATAATCACACGCTTGCGTACTGATCGTATAACAAAAGATAATGTTTTGTGGTCATATCTGGATGCCCAAGATCTTGGCTTGAATGTTGATATGCGTAAAGCATTATATGAGCAAGTACCGTCAATGACTTTACAACAAATCAAGGCTTTTCAGGAAAAGTGGGTAAAAGGGCGCAAATATATTTATTGTATTCTTGGAGATGAAAAGGATCTTGACTTAAAGAGCCTGGAGCAGTATGGACCGGTTCAGACGTTGACTCAAGAAGAGATTTTTGGCTATTGAGTAGCTGAGTATGATGCATAAAACGGCCCTTTTAAATGGACAATCAATTATAATTGTTCACGTGAGAGGACCGTCTTTTTTATATTATTTTATGCGTATGTCCTTATTTGGATAGGAATTTATTCATTTCAGATAACCTGCCTGATCAACTTGCTTGATCCAAAGAGTTGCCATTCGGTTATGGCCAGCCGGTGTCGGGTGAATCCCGTCCCAGATCCAATAAGTGTTTTGAGAAGTGGGATGCTGTTTTATAAGCATGTCAAACATTTTGTTATAAGGGAGATAAACAGCCTTATAATCTTTTGCAATATGTGCAATGATAGATGCGCACTTGTTGATCATTTCTATTCTTTGTGGGTACGTTTCATTGTTTGTATTTCCGATAGGTTCTGCGAATGGTGAACAGAGTATAAACTTCATGTTGGGGTTGGATTGTAACGCCTGGTCCAACAGTTTACGATATGTTTTTTCCCATAATGCAAAATCGAAAGGATTTTGTGTTTTCCCCCCTAAATAGCGACCTATATCATTAGTTCCGATAAGAACGGACAGGACATCTGGCTTTATTTCTATTACATCGCTTTGCCAACGTTTTTCAAGATCCGAAAGCGTGTTACCCGAAATACCACGGTTGAAAAATTCGTATTCTTTTTCCGGATATTTTCCCATATAGTAAGACGCACAGAAATAGACATATCCACTCCCTAAAATGTGATTTTTGTCCCATTCTTTAGCTTTGCGTTCGGCAGAAGATTTTCCATCCATCCGTGCCCAATTGCTGTCAGTTATCGAGTCTCCAATATAAACGACACGTTGCCCCTTTTTCTCTGCGGGCGAGAGCCGGAAGGCAATGCAACACATCAGTGCTGCAATTAGTAAATAGTTATTATTCATGTTATGATTTTCCCCCCAATAACTCATTTTCTTCAACTTCTTTGACTTTGCGAAATAGGTCGGAGGCGAATATAAAGTCGTTGAGAGCTTGATTATTGGAAGTGATAACCTCGTCCTTGTTCCCTTGCCATTCTTTTACTCCTTCCTTGATAAATATAATATTTTCACCAATATTCATGACAGAGTTCATATCATGGGTATTAATGATAGTGGTCATATTATATTCCTTAGTGATGTCGTGGATCAAATCATCTATAAGTAAGGCTGTTTTGGGATCGAGTCCCGAATTCGGTTCGTCGCAGAATAGATATTTGGGATTTAAGGCAATGGCCCGAGCAATTGCAGCCCTTTTCATCATTCCACCACTGATTTCGGACGGATAAAGATTGCCGGCTTCTGAAAGATTCACACGGTCCAGACAAAACTGCGCACGCTTCAACCGTTCTTTTGACGACTGCATTGAGAACATATCGAGAGGGAAGGTGACATTTTCGAGAACCGTCATACTGTCAAATAGGGCAGAACCTTGAAATAGCATCCCCATTTCGCGACGAAGCATATTTAGTTCATGTTTATCCATAGATGTAAGATCGCGTCCATCATACAATATTTCACCTTTGTCAGGACGTAGCAGACCTATAATATCTTTTATTAAAACAGTTTTTCCAGAACCGCTTCGGCCAATAATCAGATTCGTTTTTCCTGATTCGAATATGGCATTTATGTCATTGAGGACTATCCGTCCCTCAAATGATTTGTATATGTGTTTTATTTCTACCATTTTACGTAAGCATTATTTTTGTCATTATAACATCGGCCAATAGGATCATGATGCTACTCATTACGACGGCATTTGTGCTGGCTTTGCCTACATCCAGCGCACCTCCTCTTACATTGTATCCGAAATAAGCGGAGATGGACGATATGATAAAGGCATATATTATAGATTTGATGATAGAATACCAAACATAAAATTCTGTAAAGAAATATTGTAATCCGTATTCAAATGAAGCAGGAGTCATCCCTGTCCCTGATGAGTGGCTGGCAGCGATACCTCCTAATATTCCGGTGAACATACTGATAATAACCAAGACTGGAATGAAAACCATTAGCCCTACCATCTTGGGCAAAATAAGGAAGTTCGCTGAATTAACGCCCATGATTTCCATTGCATCAATTTGCTCGGTGACACGCATCGTACCAATCTCGGAAGCAATATTACTTCCCACTTTGCCGGCAAGGATCAAACACATAATGGATGAAGAAAATTCTAGAAGCACAATCTCACGTGTTGTATAACCAATTGTGAATTTAGGAATTAGCGGTGAATGAATATTGAGTGATATCTGGATGGCAATAACCGTACCTATAAACACAGATATGATAATGACAATCCACAATGAGTCGACCCCTAATTTATATATTTCTCTTACTAATTGTTTGAAAAACATACTCCATCTGTCAGGAAGCGTGATGCATTTTTTCATCAGCAGTACATATTCTCCTAATCTTTGTAATGCCTTGTTCATTATTTTATATATCAGTTTTAGTTTGCAAAGATAGTTCAATTCCTTCAAATGAGTATTCTTCTAAAATGTATACTTTAGTCTAAAATGAATATAAAATTGTTTTTATGATTATTTATCACCTTGTTGGTCTAGACGGAAATAGATGATACCAGTTAGCGGAATTATATCAGTGCTATTTTCACTCTTTTCAAATCCCGATTCCTAATCAGGAATATGTTATAAGGCAATAATCGATTTATTGTATTTGTTTATTGTTTTATGGAACTCTTTTGTACCTATAATAGATTAAATTTTAGCAAATGTAAAGACATATTTTTGTAAACTTTCTTTTATTTCTACCCTTTCATATAATATGAAACGCTTGTTCCACAATTTGTGAGACGATAAATGAGTGAGTACAAACAGAAAGATTCTTACGGACTCGTACAAAATGTCTTTCGCTGAAAAGATAAAACAGATTATGAATAAATACGACTTGGAAAATAATAGTTTCGAAAATAAGCTCTTTAGAGAGTGACCATGATTTATGATACGTGCATCTGTCAGTTGAATTTAATTCTACTAGCGGAGAGTTGGTATGTTTTCAAATTTGAATAGCACCTTGATTAATCTTCGATGAATGATTCTGCTAGAAGTGTCGCATAAATATGTCCTGAAAAATAGTATCTTTGTTGCGGAAAAGCGAAGACAGGTTACATGTTAGTATGAACTTCCACTTAATCTTTGGAATTCTGCTTTCAGTTTATACTATCTTTGCAACAAAATAAGTGATATGGAAGAAGACAAGCAAATGATTCTTCGGACAGAAGATCTTGTAAAAAAGTATAAGACTCGTACTGTGGTGAATCATGTTTCCATTAATGTGAAACAAGGTGAAATTGTGGGGTTATTAGGCCCTAATGGGGCCGGTAAAACAACGACTTTCTATATGGCAGTAGGGCTGGTTACACCAAATGACGGAAAGATATTTCTGAATGATAAGGAGATAACGAAATTTCCTGTATATATGCGTGCCCGTTTGGGAATAGGGTATTTAGCTCAGGAAGCGTCTATCTTCAGAAAGATGACGGTTGAGGATAATATCCGTTCGATTTTGGAAATGACCAAAAAATCATCTGAATACCAGAAGGAACGTCTTGAAGGCCTGATTAGTGAATTTGGTTTGACGAAAGTACGGAAAAACTTGGGCGACCAATTGTCAGGTGGAGAGCGTCGCCGTGCTGAAATTGCTCGTTGTTTGGCTATTGATCCGAAATTTATTATGCTTGATGAACCTTTTGCCGGAGTTGACCCTATTGCTGTTCAAGATATTCAAAGCATTGTAGCTCGCTTAAAACACAAACAAATTGGAATATTGATAACCGACCATAATGTGCATGAAACATTGAGCATTTGTGACCGTGCCTATCTTCTCTTCGAAGGTAAAGTTCTATTTCAGGGTTCAGCCGAACAATTGGCCGATAATGCTATTGTTCGTGAGAAATATTTAGGTAAAGATTTTATTCTTCGGCGGAAAGATTTTTGATTCTGCTAATTGATACTTTTCTGATTTTTCTTATACAAATCCAGAAAAGTATACTCATTATTATGGCTATAATGGTGTAAGGTAGTAAGTGTTGCGTTGAAATATCGCCGTTTATATATTCGTTATTTTTCATGGGCTCATTCGACATTCCGATGATGGCAAAAGCGTTGTTGACGAAATGAGCAAAAACAGGAATCCAAATGTTTCGGCTCCAATATAATAGATAGCCGAAATAAGCACCAAGTAGCATACGAGGCAGAAATCCGAAAAATTGCAGGTGAAATGCGCTAAAAATGATTGCAGTTTCCCAAATTACAATGTGATGATTACTTGTCCATTGGCTAAATATTCGTTGTAAAGCACCCCGAAAAAGAAATTCCTCAGTAATGCCTGCAGTCATGGCAATAACAATGAGATTTGCAATAAGGACCCATATTCCGTAATTACCTACTAGGGAGGTAGTGATTCTTTCGGCAGAATCCTCCTCTTGATGCATCCAGTTTTCGATGGGTTCCATAAAGGAGGGCAGTTCCATTTGTTTGTTTATTAATGCGGCTAAATTATCAATGGGCATTAGTAGGAACATACTGATGAAAACTAGAATAAGAATGTATCCGTCAGGTAGTTTTTCTATAAAGAGGTATTTTCGTGGCTTGTAGCTACATAAATAAGCCAGGCACAAGGCTGGTAAAAGAAAAGTAGCAATAGATGATACGAACTGAGTAAATCGCATGAAGTTAGCATGATCTGTCATCCCTGCCGTTGTTCCGTAGCATACATAATATATGAACAATATTGCAAGAGAAGAAAAAATGGCTCCGATTAAAATAAACAGAACCAGAAATGATATTTGCAAAGTTGCTGATTTGCCGTAGAATAAACCTTTTGTCCACATGTCGTTTACTGATTTTTAAAGATAAAAAAACTTCCGCCTATGGACGGAAGTTCTTTGTTTTTCTTCAAAAGCAATTATTTAGGACGAGCTTCTTTGACAACCATTTGGCGTCCTTGTAATTCTTTTTCATTCAGCTCTTCAATAGCTTTTTTTGCAGCTTCATCGTCAGCCATTTCCACAAAACCAAATCCTTTTGATTTGCCAGTTTCACGGTCTTTGATGATTTTAACAGAATCAACGGCTCCATAAGCTTCCATTACTTGTTTCAAGTCGTCTTCCCGAACTCGATAGTTCAGATTACCAATGTAAATGTTCATAAGATAGAAATAATTTAAAAACCTAAATTAACTAATGAAAGTAGAAACCGAATTTCGTAACATGAAAAATATTCAACAAGTAACAAGTAAATGAAGAAATAAAGAACGATGTTATGTACGTTCAAGGTTGAATCCCTTTCACTCTACAAAGGAATACAATTATTTTCAACCTACAATATTTTTTCGCTAAAAAAATCATTTGTCATTTAATTTAGATCCGGAAATGACAAAATGTGCAAACAATTTGCGTTATTGAAAGAATAAGTCTAATTTTGCGATTCTAAATTCGAGTAGTAATATTAATCAAATAAATCATTCAGAATGAACGTTTCGCTTAAAAACATTGATGCCACCAAGGGCATTATGAAGTTGGAGATTGTGAAAGCTGACTATGCTGATAAGTTAGAAAGAAGCTTGCGTAATCTTCGCCAGAAAGCCAATATCCCAGGGTTCCGTAAGGGAATGGTTCCGATAGGTATGATCAAGAGAATGTATGGCAAGAATGCCTTGTTGGAGGAAGTTAATCAATTGGTCTCTGAAAGTTTGTATAACTATATCCGAGAAAATAATATTAATATCTTGGGTGAGCCTCTACCTAATGAAACCGAACAACCAAAAATTGATTTCGACACACAGGAAGATTTTGAATTCTGCTTTGATGTTGCGTTCGCTCCTGAAATTAAGATTGAACTTACAAAAGATGACGAACTGCCATTTTATAAGGTGGTCATTGATGATGAAACATTAAATAAGCAGATAGAATCTTATCGTCTTAATTTTGGTTCATATGACAATGTAGATGACGTTGATGAGAAATCTTTATTAAAAGGTACGGTCGCAGAATTAGAGAATGGAGCTCCTAAAGAGGGTGGTATTCTTGTTGAGAGTACAACGCTTATGCCCATGTATGTTAAGAATGAAACAGAAAAGGCTAAATTCCTGGACGCAAAGAAGAATTCAGTGATTACCTTTAATCCCAAAACCGCTTTTGACGGTTCTGAGGTAGAAATTTCTTCGTTTTTGCATATAGATAAGGCTGCCGTACAGAATGTTTCAGATGAATTCAGCTTTGAAATCAAGGAGATTACCCGTAATAAGCCGGCTGAATTAAATCAGGAATTTTTTGATAAGGTGTTTGGTAAAGACACCGTTAAGAGTGTTGATGAATTTGGGGCTAAGATTACTTCTGCTATTCTTGAACAATATGAACCTCAGAGCAATTTCAAGTTTTTAACCGACGCTCGTAATTTACTGATAACCAAAGTCGGTAAATTGGAGTTTGCTGACGAGGTGTTAAAACGTTGGTTGCTTATGTCAAATGATAAGAATACGAAAGAGTCTATTGAGGTCGATTATCCCCATGTAATCGAAGATCTTACTTATCAGTTGATCAGAGCGAAACTGGTAAAGGACAATGATATAAAGATTGAGAACAAAGATATTGAAGCTTTTGCAAAACAGGTGGCAAAGGCTCAGTTTGCCCAATATGGAATGCTTTCAGTTCCTGAGGATGCCTTGGCAAATTATGCTCAGAATTTGTTGAAAGACAAACAAACACAACAACGAATTGCTGATCGTGCGGTGGAAGATAAATTAGCCGACTGGTTGAAGTCTCAAGTATCATTGAACGTTAAAGAAGTTTCCGCTGAAGAATTTAATAAACTCTTTGAGGCATAAAAAGATTTGCAGTCTTTACACTGTATTTTCTGTACGAAAAGGGTTTTCTCCTTAAAAAAAACTTATCGAAGAATGTAAATAAATTGTTCCTTATAGAAATTTATTTATAACTTTGTTTTTTCGATGAGATAGGGAGGAATCCCTTTTTTATGTTTATTTATTAATTTACTAGTTGAAATTATGGAAGATTTTAGAAAATATGCGACTAAGCATTTAGGAATGAATGGTAATGCTTTGGATAGCTATATGAATATTACAAGCAGTTATATATCGCCTACCATTATAGAAGAGCGTCAACTGAATGTTGCTCAAATGGATGTGTTTTCCAGATTAATGATGGATCGCATTATTTTTTTAGGTACTCAGGTGGATGATTATAGTGCTAATGTGATTCAGGCTCAGTTATTGTATTTGGATTCATCGGACCCTGGTAAAGATATATCTATTTATATCAATTCTCCGGGCGGATCAGTGTATGCTGGATATGGGATCTACGATACAATGCAATTTATTGGTTGTGATGTTTCAACAATATGTACGGGTATGGCTGCTTCATTTGCTGCTGTATTATTGGTATCAGGGACTAAAGGGAAACGGATGGCTTTGCCACATTCTCGTGTTATGATTCATCAGCCATTGGGAGGAGTTCAGGGTCAGGCCTCTGATATTGAGATTACGGCTCGCGAAATTTTGAAGATAAAAAAAGAATTATATACAATTATATCGACTCATTCAGGTAAATCTTATGAAGAGGTGGAACGCGACAGTGATCGCGATTATTGGATGACAGCTGATGAAGCGTTGGCTTATGGTATGATAGATAAAGTGTTAGTCCGTAAAAAGTAATAATCGATTAAAATTATAGTAATGCCTAAAGTTACGGGTGATAGATGTGTCTTCTGTGGAAAAAGTGAAGAAGAGGTTAACATGTTGATCAATGGATTGTCAGGATCAATATGTGACGAATGTGCGCAGCAGGCCTATGAAATGGTAAAAGAGTATAAAATTCGTTCGAAAAGTGATTTTGGACTTTCGCTTAAAGATTTACCAAAACCGGAGGATATTAAGAATTTTCTGGATCAATATGTGATAGGTCAGGACGAAGCGAAACGCTTTTTGTCTGTTTCAGTATATAATCATTATAAGCGTTTGATGCAAAAAACAACGAAAGATGACGTTGAAATTGAAAAATCAAATATTATAATGGTAGGGGCAACTGGTACAGGCAAGACTTTGTTGGCTCGTACGATTGCAAAAATGCTTCATGTTCCTTTTGCAATGGTCGATGCTACAGTCTTGACGCAAGCCGGATATGTAGGAGAAGATATTGAGAGTATATTAAGCCGATTGTTGCAAGCGGCTGATTATGATGTTGCTTCTGCACAGCGTGGTATTGTATTTATTGATGAAATAGATAAGATCGCTCGCAAAATGGATAATCCATCTATTACACGCGATGTAAGTGGAGAAGGGGTGCAGCAAGGATTATTGAAGTTGCTGGAAGGATCTCTGGTCAATGTCCCTCCATATGGAGGGCGGAAGCATCCAGAGCAGAAGATGATTGTTGTTGATACAAAGAATATTTTGTTTATTTGTGGTGGCGCTTTTGATGGTATAGAGAAGAAAATAGCACAACGTTTGAATACGCATGTAGTCGGGTATGTTTCAAGCAAAGAATCGGCACATATTGACAGAAATGATTTTCTCAAATACATTACACCTACTGATTTGAAGTCGTATGGATTAATCCCTGAGATTATTGGGCGATTACCCATTCTTACATATTTGAATCCACTTGATAGAAGCGCATTGCGACGCATTTTAACTGATCCTAAAAATTCAATTATCAAGCAGTATATTAAATTGTTCGAAATGGATGGCATCAAATTGTCGTTTGAGGAAGATGTTTTCGAATTTATTGTTGATAAAGCACTTGAATTTAAATTGGGTGCTCGGGGATTACGTTCGATAGTTGAGATTATTATGATTGATGCTATGTATACAATGCCTTCTTCCAATAAGAAGGAACTGAACATAACGTTGGCTTATGCAAAGGAAAAGTTTGCAAGAGCTGATACAAATCGTTTGAAGGTCGCTTGATCTGAAGTATATTAAATAATGTTACGTATGGCGAAGAAGGATATTATAACTGAAGAACTTAAGAAGCATTTTGGGTTTGATACTTTTAAAGGAAATCAAAGGACAATTATAGAGAATGTACTAGCGGGGAACGACACATTTGTGCTGATGCCCACAGGTGGTGGAAAATCTCTATGCTATCAATTGCCTTCGCTTATGATGGAAGGGACGGCAATTGTTATTTCCCCATTGATAGCTCTTATGAAAAATCAGGTTGATGCAATGCGTAATTTCAGTGAAGAAGACGGAGTTGCTCATTTTATTAATTCTTCATTAAATAAATCAGCTATTGATCAAGTAAAAACTGACATTCTAGCCGGCCGCACTAAATTGCTTTATGTCGCTCCGGAATCATTAACTAAAGACGAAAATGTAGAATTTCTTCAGCAAGTGAATATCTCATTTTATGCGGTTGATGAGGCTCATTGCATTTCAGAATGGGGGCATGATTTCAGACCAGAGTATAGGCGAATACGCCCTATTATTAGTGAAATAGGAAAACGTCCTTTGATAGCCTTGACAGCTACGGCTACGCCGAAAGTGCAGCATGATATACAGAAGAATCTTGGAATGACGAATGCAGCTGTGTTTAAATCGTCTTTCAATCGTCCAAATTTGTATTATGAGATACGTCCGAAAACTGCTGATATTGATAAAGAAATTATTAAGTTTATCAAAGCTAATGAAGGTAAATCGGGTATTATATACTGCCTGAGTAGAAAAAAAGTGGAAGAATTTGCTGATATTCTAAAAGCCAATGGTATAAAAGCTTTGCCATATCATGCGGGTATGGATTCGGCTCAACGTTCATCTAATCAGGATGCATTCTTGATGGAAAAGGCAGATGTTATTGTTGCTACCATTGCTTTTGGAATGGGTATTGATAAACCTGATGTTCGTTATGTGATTCATTATGATATTCCTAAAAGCTTGGAGGGATACTATCAGGAAACAGGACGGGCAGGACGAGATGGCGGTGAAGGATTATGTATTGCATTTTATGCATATAAAGACTTGCAAAAACTTGAAAAATTTATGCAAGGAAAACCTGTGGCCGAACAAGAAATAGGGAAGCAGCTTTTATTAGAAACTGCTGCTTATGCTGAGACATCAGTTTGTCGGAGGAAAGTACTGCTGCATTATTTTGGGGAGGAATATTTAGAAGATAATTGTGGAAATTGTGATAATTGCTTAAATCCTAAAAAGCAAGTGGAAGCTCAAGAGTTGCTTAGTGCTGTTTTGGATGTGATCAGTACGCTAAAAGAGAAGTTTAAGGCTGATTATATCGTGAATATGTTGGTTGGAAACGAGACTTCAGAGATCCAATCTTATAAGCATAATGATTTAGATGTTTTTGGAAGTGGCCAGGATGAAGATGATAAAACCTGGAATGCAGTTATTCGTCAGGCTTTGATTGCTGGCTATTTGGCAAAGGACATAGAAAACTATGGCTTACTGAAAATAACGCCGAAAGGAAGGGAGTTTATGGATAAACCGGTTTCATTCAAGATTACAAAAGATAATGAATTTGAAGATGACGAAGAGGAAGTTCCGGTCCGTGGCGGAGCCTCATGTGCTGTCGATCCTGTTTTGTATTCAATGATGAAAGATTTACGGAAAAAACTATCTAAGAAATTAGATGTTCCACCTTTTGTTATTTTTCAAGATCCTTCTTTAGAAGCTATGGCAACCACATATCCTATTACTTTGGATGAACTGCAGAATATACCTGGTGTAGGTGCGGGGAAAGCCAAACGTTATGGAAAAGAATTTGTGGAATTAATAAAAAAGCATGTAGAAGAGAATGAAATAGAACGGCCGGAAGATTTGCGTGTTCGAACTGTTGCAAACAAATCAAAACTGAAAGTTTCAATTATTCAGCGGATAGATAGAAAAGTAGCATTGGATGAAATAGCTCTTTCTAATGGTCTTGAATTTAGTGAATTATTAGATGAGATTGAAGCGATTGTTTATTCAGGGACACGAATCAATATCGATTATTTTTTAAATGATGTGATGGATGAAGATCATGTTCGGGATATCTATGAGTACTTTAAGGATTCAGAAACGGATGATTTGGAAAGTGCAATAGAAGAATTAGGCGGTGATTATACAGAAGAAGAGATACGTTTAGTCCGTATAAAATTTCTTTCAGAGTTGGCTAATTGATGTATGTATAAATATAAAAAAAACTAATTTGATAAGTCTGCATACTTTTTAAGGTTACTCTCCGTTTTATGTTAGTGTTATATTATAATGCATTGTAGTATGATTAAGAGTAGTATGAAGGAAAAGTTGCAAATCGCGTGTCTAGCTTTTGTCTGTTTGACTGTAAATGCTCAGAAAAAGAGCGATCCGGTAGTGATGACTATTGCAAATAAACAAATACCCCTTTCTGAGTTTACCTTTATAGCTGAGAAAAATGGAGAGGTAAATCTATCTGATAGTAGATCTGTCAGAAATTATGTGGAGCTTTTTAAAAACTTTAAGTTGAAAGTGGCAGAGGCTGAAAGTTTGGGCTTTGATAAGACAAAAGCTTTCAAGGATGAACTGGATGAATATCGTGTTCAGCTTGTTACAAGTTATTTAACGGACAAAGAAGGCGAAGATGCTGCGGTAAAAAATATTTATAATCGTTATGGAGAGGCTCTGGAATTGAGGCAGGTTGTATTTAGACTACCTCAGTATTCGCTTACGAAAGACACGGTTGCCGCTTATCAACGGGCGATGCAGTTTTATAATCGAATTAAGAACGGAGAAAATTTTGAAACTGTAGGAAAAGAGATGATGGAGAAAGATAAAGACAATGTATACTATAATTATTTGCGTTGTCTTTTACCTATGCAAACAACATTGGCCTTTGAAAATGCCGTTTATGCAATGAAGCCAGGGACCGTTTCTTTGCCTGTTCGTTCTTCAATAGGAATGCATGTGATTGAATTAATTAGCCGGAGACCAAATCCTGGATTAGTTCGTGTAGCTCATATTTTGATAGCGTTTCCGAAGGATTCGGTGGTTGACGGAGAAATAAAAACCTTGGCAAAAGCAGAAGAAGTCTATCAAAAAGCTAAATCCGGAATGGATTTTGAAGAACTGGCAAAACAATATTCGGATGGAGATAATGCAAAGAATGGAGGAGTATTGTCTCCTTTTGCCTTGGGAGAAATGATTGAGCCTTTTGAAAAAGTTGCATTTTCGCTAGAAAATCCAGGAGATATCAGTGAGCCTGTAAAAACAAAGTTTGGGTATCATATAATCAAATTACTTGCAAAGCCCGCTTTGCCTACTTTCGATGTAGTGAAAAAACTTTGGGCTCCTAAGATGGCTCAGGATGAACGAAATTTTGATTACTACAATTCATTTGTAGAGAAAAAGAAGAAAGAATATGGATATGTGTTTTATCCAGAAGCATATGCAGAGCTGCAAGCTTTATGTGATAGATGTTTCCCGACAGATTCCGTATTTGGAAATGAAGCAATGAAAATGCATAAAGTACTATTCCGTTTGAATGGAGAAGATGTACGACAGGATGTTTTTGCTGCTTATATACAAAAATGCCCGTTTTCAACTAAAACATATTCTGGTGATTTTATGAATGATATTTATCAATTGTTTATTCGTGAAATTGTTACGTCCGCAGAAAGAAAAAATCTGACTGTTAAGCATCCTGAATTTAATCATTTGATGCAAGAATATAGGGATGGTATTTTATTATTCGATATAAGCAATAAGGAAGTTTGGAGCAAGCCAGCATCTGAGCGTGATCGTATAGAAGCAGAATGGGTCAAACGATTGAATAATAAATATTCTGTATCTATTAATTGGCAACTTCTAAAAAAACTAAAGAAATAGAGAATAGAATGATATGAGGTATTGCTTCATTCTGATAGCATTTGTATCTTTGCTGTGCTCTTGTAAAAAGGGAGTGGTAAAGGAAGATACTGATGTTTTGGCAAGAGTGAAGAAATTTTCTCTTTCACGAACAGACATTGTAAAACAAATTCCTGAAAGCGTGTCTCATGCGGACAGTCTTTTAATAGCAGAAAATCTGGTGAAGAAATGGATTAAAGATGCTTTGATTTATGATGTGGCTTCACGTAATTTGGGAAAAGAAGAGAAAGATGAGATAGAAAGGCAGGTTGAAGAATATCGTCATTCTTTAGTTAGTTATCGTTATCAGGAAAAGTTGGTACATGAAAAGCTTGCTGCAAAATTGAGCAGTGAAGACAAGATAAATTATTATAAGCTAAATCAAATGAAATTCGCTTTAGATAAAGCTTTGATAAAAGGCCTGTTTTTGAAAATTCCAAAAGATGCACCAGCTCTTTTAAATGTAAAGCAATGGTATAAGTCTACTTCTGAGTCGGCTTTGGAAAAAATAGAGAAGTATAGCCTTCAGAATGCAGTGACTTATGACTATTTTTGTGATAAATGGACGGATTTTGATCAGGTAATGGAGAATATTCCTGTACATGTAAAAAATGTAAATGATTTTTTAAAGATAAATCATTTTTTAGAAATATCCGATAGCAGTTTTTGTTATTTGTTGAATATAAAAGAATATCTTCCCGTGGGTTCAATAGCACCCTATAATTATGTAGAGCCCCATATTGTTGAAATTTTGACGAATCAGCGGCGAATAGAGTTCTTGAAAAAGTTTGAAGATGAATTATATAATGATGCAGTCAAGAAAGGCGATGTTGAATTTTTAGGCAAGTCTGATTGATTATTAATTTGTAAAGACATACATGATGAAAAGATTAGTTTCAGTATTCTTCCTGACCTGTTTTTCTTGTGTGCTGATGGCACAAGAAAATGTAATTGATGAGGTTGTATGGGTGGTTGGTGATGATGCTATTTTGCGTTCAGATGTTGAAAGTCAGCGTTTGTATTTGCAGAATGAAGGTCAGAAATTGGATGGTGATCCATATTGTGTGATTCCTGAGCGGATGGCTATTCAGAAACTGTATTTAAACCAAGCAAAGATAGATAGTATAGAAGTTAATGAAAATCAGGTTATTCAAGCGACAGACCAATGGGTCAATATGGCTATAAATCAAATAGGATCCAAAGAAAAGTTGGAAGAATATTTTAATAAGAAGCTTTCTCAGATTAAGGACGAACGAAAAGATATGGTTCGTGAACAACAAACGGAACAACAAATGCAACATAAGTTGGTAGGTGATATTAAGCTTACACCTGCTGAGATTCGTAAATATTATAATCAGCTTCCGAAAGATAGTTTGCCGATTGTCCCAACAACTGTAGAAGTAGAGATTGTGACTATGGAACCTAAGATCCCATTTGAGGAAACAGATGCTATTAAGGCTCGTTTGCGTAAATTTACAGAACAGATTAATAGCGGGGAATATGAATTTTCAACGCTGGCCCGCTTATATTCCGAAGATCCTGGAACCGCTATGAAAGGAGGCGAATTGGGCTTTACAGGAAAAGCAATGCTTGCTCCCGAATTTGCAAATGTGGCGTTTAATTTGAATGATCCAAAGAAAGTGTCACAGATAGTTCAGACTGAATATGGCTATCATATTATCCAATTAATTGAGAAAAGAGGAGATCGTATCAATTGCCGTCATATTTTACTTAAGCCTAAAGTATCAGAAAAGGAATTGCAGGCTTCTGTTTCGCGAATGGATTCCTTGTATATGGATATTTCAGATAAAAAATTCTCATTTGAAGATGCAGCGACTTTTGTGTCTGCCGATAAGGAAACTAGAAATAATAAAGGATTGATGGTGAATAAGAATGAGTCGAGCAGCAATTACGGCACCCCGAAATATGAGATGGAAGAGCTTCCACAGGAAGTTGGAAAGGTCGTTTATAATATGAAAGTCGGTGAAATATCTAAACCATTCACAATGATTAGTGACAAGCAGAAAGAGGTGGTTGCTATAGTTAAATTGAAAAATAGAATTACTCAGCATAAAGCAAATTTGACTGATGATTTTCAGGCAATGAAAGGCATGGTTGAAAACCAAAAACGTGAGCAGTTGCTACATGACTGGGTAGTAAAAAAAATAAAGACTACCTTTGTGCGCATAAGTGAAGGATGGCGGAATTGTGATTTCCAATATCCTGGGTGGATTAAAGAATGAGGACGACAAGAATTGTAATTTACTTTGGGTTATTTCTGTTTCTTTTAGCTTGCGTTTTTTCTCAAGCTAAGAATGTTGTGCATAAAAAAAATGGAACGCTAATATCTACTCCCGCGCAACATAATAAAAAAGCACCAAAGAGTAAAGTTTTTTTGTTACATGCTAATACATTAGCATATAATAAGGAGCTTAATCCAAATGCCCAGATTTTGAGTGGAGATGTTTGTTTTCGCCATGATAGTGCCTATATGTATTGCGATAGCGCATATTTTTATGAACAGTTTAATTCTTTGGAAGCCTTTAGTAATGTTCGCATGGAACAAGGCGATACTCTTTTTGTTTATGGAAATTATTTATTTTATAATGGCAATACTCAAATTGCATACCTTCGAGAAAATGTTCGTATGGAAAATGGGCAAGTAACTTTGTTTACTGATAGTCTTAATTATGAGCGGATTCCAAATGTTGGTTATTATTTTGACGGAGGAATGATCGTAGATTCTCTTAATCAACTTTCGTCCTTTTATGGACAGTATTCTCCAGATACCAAGATCGCCGTTTTTAATGATAGTGTAAGACTCAAAAATCCAAAGTTTACTTTGTATTCAGATACATTAAATTATAATACGACTTCTAAAATTGCTACAATATTAGGTCCTTCTGTAATCGTTTCAGATAGTGGCATTATTCATTCGTCTCTTGGGTGGTATGATACTGTAAAAAATACAGCTTTATTGCTAGACCGCTCTCGTGTTGAAACAAACGAAGGTGATAAAATATTGATAGGTGATTCTATTTTTTATAATCGGGATACAGGTTTTGGTGAAGTACATGGAAATATGACTCTTGTAGATACACTGCGTCATGCAACACTCGAAGGCCAGTATGGTTATTATGATGATGTGAAAAAGATTGCATTTGCTACTGATAGTGCACGATTTATGGATTATTCGCAAGGTGATACGCTTTATTTGCACGCGGATACAATGAAAATGACGACCATTGATTCTATATATCGAGAAGTGAAAGCGTATTATGGAGTTCGCTTTTTCAGAACAGATGCTCAAGGAGTTTGTGATTCAATGCAGTTTAACACAAAGGATTCAGTATTATATATGTATAAGGATCCGATCCTTTGGAATAATGAATATCAGCTGTATGGCGACACTATTGCCATGTTTATGAAGGATAGTACTATTGATTATGCGCATGTGATTCAGTTCGCTTTTGCGGCACAGCATGTGGATTCGGCTTATTATAATCAACTTAAGGGTAGCGATTTGAAAGCATACTTTGAAGGGAAAGAAGTTCGAAAGATAGCTGTTTCAGGCAATGCAGAATCTATCTTTTATCCCCGCGACGATTATGGAGCAATGATTGGGCTTAATACAACAAAAAGCGGGTATCTTACGGCGTGGGTGAAAGAAAGGAAGTTGGATAAATTAAAAATATGGCCAAGCCCTGTTGGCAAAATGACTCCAATTCCCGATTTGACTCCAAATCAGAAAGTTTTGAAGGATTTTTATTGGTATGATTATCTTCGACCGCAGAACAAAGATGATATTTTCCATGTTATAAAAAGAAAAGCCGCAGAGATGCCTAAAAAAAGTAATAAATTTGTACATTAGCAGTTATAATTAAATTCGTATTTTATGGGAATAATGTCATTTTATCATATGCCTAAACCGCGTCAGTTTGATCGCAAGCCTATTTATTGGGATCCTCATAAAGAAAAATTGGATAAGCGTATTCAGACATTAAAGCAGGAAATGAGAATGGATTCTTCGATAGAGGATTATCAGTCACAAATAAAAGGCTCTTTTGTTGAGGGAACAACTCATTTAAAGAGAAGTCATGAACGAGGAGTTGATAATCGTACTCGCAAATATAAGAATGTTCAACTGGTATTGATTCTTGTTTTGTTGTTTGGAATTCTTTGGTTTCTGATGCAATGAATGATATAATTCATTTACTTCCTGATAATATCGCTAATCAGATAGCTGCAGGCGAAGTAATACAACGTCCGTCTTCCGTTGTAAAGGAACTTGTAGAAAATGCTGTAGATGCTGGTTCTACACATATACAAGTAAATATTAAAGATGCCGGGCGGACTTTAATTCAAGTGATTGATAATGGCAAAGGAATGTCGGATACGGATGCGCGGATGGCTTTTGAGCGACATGCTACATCAAAAATTTCGACTGCAGATGATTTATTTTCTCTTCATACAATGGGCTTTCGAGGAGAAGCTTTGGCTTCAATTGTAGCTGTAGCTCAAGTTGATTTACTTACTCGCCTGAAAGGATCTGAGTTAGGAACACATCTTCTTTTTAAAGGATCTAAATTGGAATCTTGCGAACCCGTTGGATGCGGTGAAGGTAGTAGTTTCTCCGTGAAAAATCTTTTTTTTAATGTACCAGCTAGGCGTAAATTCCTTAAATCTAATGATACTGAATTTAGAAATATTTTAACTGAATTCGAAAGAGTAGCATTGGTATATCCCAAAGTAGCTATGTCATTATATCATAATGAAGTTCAAATCTTTGATCTTCCAGAAACGGGTATTCGCCAACGCATAATAGATGTGTATGGTAAAAAGTTGAATGAAAAACTGCTTTCTGTCAATGCTCAAAGTTCTTTGATAGGAATTAGTGGATTTGTAGGACGTCCCGATATGTCAAAAAGAAGAGGACTGTTGCAATATTTTTTTGTCAATGGTCGTTTTATGCGCCATCCTTATTTTCATAAAGCGGTTCTTCAAGCTTATGAACAGTTAATTCCAATAGGTGAACAGCCCGATTATTTTATTTATTTTACTCTTGATCCTTCTTCGATTGATGTTAATATTCATCCAACTAAGACCGAAATAAAATTTGAGAATGAACAATCTATATGGCAGATCATTATGTCTGCTGTACGTGAATCATTGGCCGTCTCAAGCGCAGTTCCTACTATAGACTTTGATTCGGATAACTCAATAAAAATACCTGTTTATAATATGTCTCAAAAAATTTCAAATGACGACAAGTTCCAGAAAGCAGGTGTCTCGGTCAATTCACATTATAATCCTTTTCATGTGAATTCGTATAAAAAACCCGAATTCGATTGGTCTAAATTATATAGTAATTTTGAAAACGATCATTCCTTTAGTCCTGTTAATCAAAAATCTAGAGATATTGAATCAAAAATTACGGTAAAGTCACAAAGTGGATCAATTTCGGCCATGTATGATGAACCTATCAATTCTCCTTTATCTTCATATTTTCAATATCGTGGAAGCTATATTATTACATCTATAAAATCCGGATTAGCTATTGTTGATCAACACCGTGCTCATATTCGAATTTTGTTTGACCAATATTTAGAATCTATACAGCAGCGAAAAGTTGTGTCACAAAAAGTCCTTTTTCCTGATGTTATAGAATTTAACGCGAAAGAAGCGACTGTTTTACCATTATTGTTAGACGATTTGCGTTTTATTGGATTTGAAATAACAAAGAAGGATAAAAATGAATTTTTGATTGAAGGTGTTCCTTCAGAATTGAAAGATATAGATTTTTCTGCTTTATTACATGAGATGATTGCACGAGTTATTGAATTGAATACAAAAGTTGATGAAGAAATTGTGTTTTCAATGGCACTTGAATTAGCAAAGGCTGCAGCTATTCCATCAGACAAAATGCTTTCTCCGGAAGAGATGGACAATATTGTAGCTTCACTTTTTTCATGCAGCGATCCAAATTTGACCCCTGATGGGAAACCTATATTGTCGTTAATTACGGTAGATGAATTGAGTAAACGATTTAAATAGGCCTTAGCCTTTTTTGCACCGATTTAGTACTTATTTATTCAAAAAACGCTGGATTGGGGTTAAATTTTGGTAAATAAAGAGAAATAACTTATGGTGGTTAGGAAACTATTATGTAACTTTGCGGCGTTTTTAGCACAAAGTGTATATATATGAATACGTTCTATCAATTTGTAAACAGCATTAAAAGTGACCTTTGTTGCTTAAAATAGAAATTTAGTGATTAAAATAATAACACATTCAAAGTTTAAAAAAGAAAAGAAATGCCTACAATTCAGCAATTAGTTAGAAAAGGAAGGACAACTTTGGTGGAAAAGGGTAAATCACCAGCATTGGATTCATGTCCGCAAAGACGTGGTGTATGCGTGCGTGTTTACACAACAACTCCGAAAAAGCCTAACTCTGCAATGCGTAAAGTAGCAAGAGTACGTTTGACAAATGGAAAAGAAGTGAACTCTTACATTCCGGGAGAAGGTCATAATTTGCAGGAACACTCAATCGTTTTGGTACGTGGTGGTCGTGTAAAGGATCTTCCAGGTGTTCGTTATCACATTGTACGTGGAACTTTGGATACGGCTGGCGTAAATGGTCGTACGCAGCGTCGTTCCAAATATGGTGCAAAGCGTCCTAAAGCAGGACAAACTTCAAAAGAAAAGAAGTGATAAGGACTTATTTTCAAACTGAGAATTTTAAATTAGAGTATTAAAAAGCTGGTTTGAGTTTTTTGGATAGGCTGGTAGGTTGAGTAAATGGTTCAGCGGAACTGTTGAAGACGATAAAATGGCAACCAAAGACAAGAACGTAATTTTGAAATAAAATGAGAAAAGCAAAACCAAAGAAGAGACAGGCATTACCGGATCCAGTATACGGTGATGTTAAGGTTACTAAATTTGTTAACCACTTGATGTATGATGGCAAGAAGAATACTGCCTTCGAAATATTTTATTCCGCTTTGGAAACAGTAAAGGCAAAAATGCCCAATGAGGAGAAGTCTGCACTTGAAATTTGGAAAGTGGCATTGGATAATATTACTCCTCAAGTTGAAGTTAAATCACGCCGTGTAGGTGGCGCCACATTCCAAGTACCTACAGAAATCCGCCCGGATAGAAAAGAATCAATTTCGATGAAAAATCTTATTTCTTTCGCCCGTAAACGAGGTGGAAAGACGATGTCTGATAAATTGTCTGCAGAGATTGTAGATGCATTTAATAATCAGGGTGGCGCGTTTAAAAGAAAAGAGGATATGCATCGTATGGCTGAGGCTAATAGAGCCTTTGCTCACTTCAGATTTTAATTAGCAATTATTTAGGAGAAATAAAATAAAAAATGGCAACAACAAAAGTTGACGAACGATTAAAGTTTACCAGAAACATTGGTATCATGGCTCATATTGATGCAGGAAAGACTACGACATCTGAGCGTATTTTATACTACACAGGCTTGACTCATAAGATAGGTGAAGTACATGATGGAGCCGCTACAATGGACTGGATGGAACAGGAGCAAGAACGTGGTATAACGATTACTTCTGCTGCTGTGACCACGTTTTGGAATTATAACCAAGAGAAATATAAAATCAATTTGATTGATACCCCGGGGCATGTGGATTTTACAGTTGAAGTTGAGCGTTCATTACGAATATTGGATGGCGCTATAGCTACATTTTGCGCTGTTGGGGGTGTTGAACCTCAATCGGAAACTGTTTGGCGTCAAGCTGATAAATATAATGTTCCGAGAATTGGTTATGTAAATAAAATGGACCGCTCTGGAGCGAATTTTTTTGAAGTTGTCCGTCAGATAAAAGATATTTTAGGGGCTACCCCATGTCCAATTCAGATACCGATTGGTGCTGAAGAAAAGTTTAAGGGAGTTGTTGATTTGGTAAGGATGAAAGCCATCTATTGGCATGATGAGAGTCTGGGGGCTGAATACGAAGTTGATGAGATACCGGCGGAGTTACTTTCGGAAGCTGAAGAATGGAGAGATAAAATGCTCGAAACAATTTCTGATTGTGATGATGAGGTAATGGAAAAGTACTTAAAAGATCCGTCTACTATTACTGAAGATGAGATTATTTCCGCTTTAAGAAAGGGTACTTTATCTATGAAAATAAATCCGATGCTTTGTGGTTCTTCGTTTAAGAACAAGGGTGTTCAGACATTACTTGATGCAGTTTGTGCATATTTGCCAAGTCCAGAAGATACACCTGCAATTGAAGGTACAGACCCTAATGATCCATCTAGAGTTATCGTTCGTAAACCTCTTTATGAAGAACCTCTCACTGCTTTAGCATTTAAAATTGCGACAGATCCTTATGTGGGTCGTTTGTGCTATTTCCGTGTTTATGCCGGACAAATGGATGCGGGTTCTTACGTTTTGAATACGCGCTCTGGGAAAAAAGAGCGTATATCACGCTTGTTTCAGATGTATTCAAATAAGCAGAATCCTATGGAATTTATTGGTTGTGGTGATATAGGTGCAGGTGTAGGATTTAAGGATATTCGTACGGGAGATACACTCTGTGATGAAAACCATCCAATTACATTGGAATCAATGGAATTTCCGGATCCTGTTATCGGTGTTGCTGTTGAGCCCAAAACGCAGAAAGATTTGGATAAACTCGGTATAGGACTTTCAAAATTGGCAGAAGAGGATCCAACATTCCGTGTGCAGACAAATGAAGATACGGGACAAACTGTTATTAGTGGTATGGGTGAGCTTCATCTTGATATTATTATAGATCGTTTGCGTCGTGAATTCAAAGTAGAATGTAATCAAGGAAAACCGCAAGTTACCTATAAGGAGTCTATCACTAAATCGATACAACTGCGCGAGGTTTATAAAAAACAAACGGGTGGTCGAGGTAAATTTGCAGATATCATTGTTCGTTTAGAGCCGGCTGATAAGGATTTTGTTGGAGCGCTTCAGTTCGTAGATGAGGTGAAAGGCGGTAATGTTCCTAAGGAATATATTCCTTCTGTTCAGAAAGGTTTTGAGAAAGCTATGAAAAATGGTGTATTAGCTGGTTATCCTTTGGATCAGTTGAAGGTAACATTATTAGATGGTTCTTATCATCCGGTTGATTCAGATCAGTTGTCATTTGAAATTGTAGCTTTGCAAGCGTTTAGAAATGCATGCGAAAAAGCTGGTCCAGTTTTAATGGAACCGATTATGAAGATGGAAGTTGTTACTCCTGAAGAAAGTATGGGTGATGTGATTGGAGATTTGAATAAACGTCGTGGACAGATAGAAGGTATGGAAGCTAGTCGTACCGGAGCACGAATAGTAAAAGCAGAGGTTCCTTTGGCAGAAACATTTGGATATGTCACTGCTTTAAGAACAATTACATCTGGTCGTGCAACTTCTACGATGCAATTTTCGCATTATTCTCAAGTATCCTCTTCTATTGCAAAACAAGTACTTACTGAAGTACAAGGTCGTGTTGATTTGATCAAATAATTTAGAAATGTATAAATAGATATGAGCCAAAAGATCAGAATTAAATTAAAGTCTTATGATTATACCTTGGTGGACAAATCTGCTGAGAAAATCGTTAAGACGGTAAAGGCAACCGGCGCAGTAGTAAGCGGTCCGATACCTCTGCCGACGCATAAGCGTATCTTTACTGTGAACCGCTCTACTTTTGTTAATAAAAAGTCGCGCGAACAGTTTGAACTCTCTTCTTATAAGAGATTAATTGATATTTACAGTTCTACTGCAAAAACAGTTGATGCTTTAATGAAACTAGAGTTGCCTAGCGGAGTTGAAGTTGAGATTAAAGTGTGAGTTATTTAAAAATTAAGTGAAATGCCAGGATTATTAGGAAAAAAAATCGGAATGACATCCGTTTTCAGTGCCGAGGGAAAAAATCTTCCATGCACTGTTATCGAAGTTGGTCCTTGTGTCGTTACACAGATCAAGTCTTTGGAAAAAGATGGCTATGAAGCTTTACAGTTAGGGTTTGTTGATCAAAAAGAGAAACGTATCACTCAACCGGAAGCAGGTCATTTTAAAAAGGCTGGTGTAACCCCCAAGAGATACTTGGCCGAGTTCAAAGAATTTGAAAAGAAGTACAACCTCGGTGATGTGATCACTGTTGATTACTTGGAAAATGCAGGCTTTGTTGATGTTATTGGTATATCAAAAGGCAAGGGTTTTCAGGGTGTTGTAAAACGTCACCATTTTAGTGGTGTAGGTGAGAGAACCCATGGTCAATCAGATCGTGCTCGTAAACCGGGTTCTGTTGGTGCTTGCTCTTATCCAGCTAAGGTGTTTAAAGGTATGCGAATGGGAGGTCAAATGGGAAATGAACAAGTTACAGTTCAGAATCTGCAGGTGATTAAAGTATTGCCGGAACATAATCTTTTGATGGTCAAAGGATCTGTACCGGGAGCAAAAGGTTCAATCTTATTAATTGAAAAGTAATGGAACTGAGTGTATTGAATATTAAAGGCGAAGATACCGGAAGAAAGGTAACTTTGGATGATGCAATTTTTGGCATTGAACCCAATGATCATGCTATTTATTTGGATGTAAAACAATATTTGGCAAACCAGCGTCAAGGGACACATAAGTCAAAAGAGAGAAGTGAAGTTTCTGGTAGTACACGTAAGCTGATCCGACAGAAAGGTGGAGGTGGAGCCCGTAGAGGTGATATTAATTCTCCAGTTTTGATTGGTGGTGGCCGTGTATTTGGACCGAAACCAAGAGATTATAGCTTTAAATTGAATAAAAAGCTTAAAAGTTTGGCTCGTAAGTCAGCATTGAGCTATAAAGCAAAAGAAAATGCTATAAAAGTTGTTGAAGATTTCAATTTCGAAGCCCCTAAAACAAAAGAAATCGTAACAATTGCTAAGAATCTGAAAACAGAAGGTGAGAAATTACTGCTCGTTTTACCAGAGAAAAATAATTGTGTATATTTGTCGGCTAGAAATTTACAAAAAGTTAATGTTGTAATAGCTTCAGAATTAAATACATATAAAGTGTTGGATAATAAAAGCATTATCTTAACGGAAAGTTCTGTTGCTGTTATTGATAAATTATTTAAAGCTTAAGGAGTAAAAAGATGGGAATTATTATTAAACCTATAGTGACAGAGAAGCAGACAGCGATTACAGAAAAAATGGCTAATCGCTTTGGTTTTCGTGTTTCTCCTGATGCTAATAAGCTTGAGATTAAAAAAGCTGTTGAGGATATGTATAATGTTCATGTAGTGAGTGTGAACACAATTAACTATTCTGGTAAAAATAAGAGTAGGTATACTAAATCTGGTCTTATTAGTGGTAAAGAAGCAGCTTTTAAGAAAGCAATTGTAACAGTGAAAGAAGGAGAAACGATAGATTTCTTTAGTAATATCTAAATATAAGATGGGAATACGTAAATTAAAGCCCACGACACCGGGGCAGAGACACAAGGTTATTGGTGCATTTGATACAATCACTGCAAGTACACCAGAGAAGTCTCTTGTAACAGGTAAAAGAAGTACAGGCGGCCGTAATAATTCAGGTCAGATGACTATGCGTTATATTGGTGGAGGTCATAAGCGCAAGTACAGATTTATCGATTTTAAGAGAAGTAAAGATGGCATTCCTGCAACAGTTAAATCAATAGAGTATGATCCAAATAGGACATCTCGAATTGCGTTGCTGTATTATGCAGACGGAGAAAAAAGTTATATTATTGCTCCGAACGGTTTGGAAGTTGGCCAGACAGTGGTTTCAGGAAGCGAAGCTGCTCCTGAAGTAGGTAATACATTACCTATGGTAAATATCCCCATTGGTACTATTATCCATAATATTGAGTTGCGTCCGGGGCAAGGTGCCAAATTGGTACGTTCTGCCGGTGCTTTTGCTCAGCTGACTTCAAAGGAAGGTAATTATGCAATCATTAAGATGCCTTCTGGTGAAACGCGAAAGATTCTTGCTGCTTGTAAGGCTACAATTGGTAGTGTAGGAAACTCGGACCATGGTCTTGAAAAATCAGGTAAAGCCGGTCGTTCTAGATGGTTAGGTCGTCGTCCTCATAACCGTGGTGTTGTAATGAACCCGGTTGATCACCCAATGGGTGGTGGTGAAGGTCGTGCTTCTGGAGGTCATCCAAGATCACGTACAGGCTTATATGCAAAGGGCTTGAAAACAAGAGCTCCAAAGAAGCATTCTTCAAAATATATTATTGAAAGAAGAAAGAAATAATCTGATTAATAAAGAATACTATGAGTCGATCGCTTAAAAAAGGCCCGTATATTAATGTAAAGCTCGAAAAGAAAGTTCTGGCTATGAATGAGTCAGGCAAGAAAGCTGTCGTTAAGACGTGGGCAAGAGCTTCAATGATTTCGCCTGATTTTGTAGGCCATACAATTGCAGTTCATAATGGAAATAAATTTATTCCTGTATTTATAACCGAGAATATGGTTGGTCATAAGCTAGGTGAGTTTTCTCCTACGCGCACATTCCGTGGACATGCCGGTAATAAGGGTTAATAAGGCAGGAATACAGAAATTTGGAAATAAAAAGAATCAATAAAATGGGTGCTAGAAAAAGAATATCAGCTGAAGCAAGAAAAGAAGCCCAAAAAACTAAATATTTTGCAATATTGCGCAATGTACCTACTTCTCCACGCAAAATGCGTCTTGTTGTAGATATGGTTCGCGGTATGGAGGTATTTCGTGCATTGGGTGTTTTAAAATTTTCTAATAAAGAAGCTGCAGCAAAAGTAGAGAAGTTACTTCGTTCGGCTGTTGCCAATTGGGAACAAAAGAATGAACGTAAGGCAGAAGCAGGAGAATTGTGTATTTCTTCAATATGTGTGGATGGCGCCACAACGTTGAAAAGAATGCGTCCAGCTCCTCAAGGAAGAGGTTACCGAATTCGTAAACGTTCGAATCATGTAACATTGTTTGTTGATACACTGAGTAAAAACGATAGTCAAAATTAATTGTAGATGGGACAGAAAGTTAATCCGGTTAGTAATCGTTTAGGAATTATCCGTGGATGGGATTCCAATTGGTATGGCGGTAAAAAATATGGAGATACTTTACTGGAAGACAGTAAGATTCGTAAATATTTGAATGCTCGTCTTGCTAAAGCTAGTGTATCACGTGTAGTAATTGAACGTACACTGAAATTGATTACAATTACAGTTTGTACATCGCGTCCGGGCATAATCATCGGAAAAGGTGGTGCAGAAGTTGATAAATTGAAAGAAGAGTTGAAAAAAATTACTGATAAGGAGGTTCAAATTAACATCTTTGAAGTAAAGAGGCCTGAGTTGGATGCGGTTATTGTTGCAAATAATATTGCACGTCAATTAGAAGGGAAAATTGCATATCGTCGTGCTGTTAAAATGGCAATAGCTTCTACCATGCGAATGGGTGCAGAAGGGATTAAGGTGCAAGTTTCTGGTCGTTTGAATGGGGCAGAAATGGCTCGTTCGGAAATGTATAAGGAAGGTAGAACTCCGTTACATACATTCAGGGCAGATATAGATTATGCTTTGGCTGAGGCATTAACAAAAGTTGGTTTGATCGGTGTTAAGGTTTGGATTTGCAGAGGTGAAGTATATGGAAAGCGAGATCTTGCTCCTTCATTTGCTGTAACAAAAGAAACAGGTCACAACAGAAATGAAAATGCAGGTGGCAACAGAGATAGAAACTTCAAGAGAAAGAAAGCTAATCATTAAAGTTAGAAAGAAATGTTACAACCAAAAAAAACCAAATACAGAAGATCGCAAAAGGGTCGCTTAAAGGGTGAAGCTCAAAGAGGCAACCAATTGGCCTTCGGATCATTTGGTATAAAATCATTAGAAACAAAATGGATTACCGGCCGTCAGATTGAAGCTGCTCGTGTTGCGGTAACTCGTTATATGCAACGTCAAGGTATGGTCTGGGTTCGTATTTTCCCTGATAAGCCTATTACAAAGAAACCTCTTGATGTACGTATGGGTAAAGGTAAAGGTAACCCAGAAGGCTTTGTTGCGCCTGTAACACCAGGTCGCATGTTATTTGAAGTTGAAGGTGTATCTTTTGATATTGCAAAAGAAGCTTTGCGCTTAGCTGCACAAAAGCTTCCGGTAATTACAAAGTTTGTTGTGAGACGTGATTATGATATGGCTAATCAAAATGCGTAATGAATTATGAAAATTGCAGAAGTTAGAGAATTAAGCACGAAGGAATTGGTTGAGAGGATTGATGCCGAAGTGATATCATACAACCAAAAGTTGCTCAACCATAGTATTTCTCCAAGTGAGAATCCGGCTCAAATAAAGCAACAACGCAGGTCGATTGCACGCATGAAAACAGAATTGCGTCAAAGAGAACTTAACAACAAATAAATGACGTGATGGAAACGAGAAATTTAAGAAAAGAAAGAACGGGCGTGGTAATTAGCAATAAGATGGATAAAAGCATCACTGTTGCAATTAAATGGAAGGAGAAACACCCTATTTATGGTAAGTTCGTTAGTAAAACGAAGAAATATCACGTTCATGATGAAAAGAATGAATGCAATGAGGGTGATACCGTAAAAATTATGGAAACACGTCCATTGAGTAAAACAAAGAGATGGAGATTAGTTCAAATAATCGAAAAGGCTAAATAACATGATACAACAAGAAAGTAGATTAGTAATAGCTGATAATAGCGGTGCAAGGGAAGCATTGTGTATTCGTGTATTGGGCGGAACAAGAAAACGTTATGCTACGGTGGGTGATGTGATTGTTGTCGCAATAAAGAGTGTCATTCCATCAAGTGATATAAAGAAAGGTGCTGTTTCAAAGGCAGTTATTGTTCGTACTAAAAAAGAAATTCGCCGTGCAGATGGTTCTTACATTCGTTTTGACGATAATGCTTGCGTGTTGTTGAATGCTGGTGGTGATATTCGCGGTAGTCGTATTTTTGGGCCAGTTGCTAGGGAACTTCGTGCTACGAACATGAAAATTGTTTCACTTGCACCTGAAGTACTTTAAAATTGTAAAACTTACAGTAATGAGCAAATTACATATTAAAAAAGGCGATATAGTTTTTGTTAATACCGGAGAGGACAAAGGTAAGACAGGACGTGTTTTAGACGTCATTGTAAAAGATAATCGTGCCGTTGTAGAAGGTATTAATATGGTATCTAAGCATACCAAGCCTAATGCAAAGAGTCCGCAAGGAGGAATTGTGAAAAAAGAGGCTCCTGTTCATCTTTCGAATCTTAATGTGGTAGATCCTAAATCGGGGAAGCCTACACGTATAGGTCGTAAATTGAATGAAAAGGGAAAGTTGGTTCGTTATTCTAAAAAATCAGGGGAGGAAATAAAGTAATGAGCAATACTGCCAATCTTAAGAAAGAGTATCAGGACAGAATTGTTCCTGCTTTACAGAAAGAGTTCGGCTATAAATCTATCATGCAGGTTCCTGTATTGAAAAAGATTGTAATTAATGAAGGTCTGGGAATTGCAACAGCAGATAAGAAGATTATTGATGTAGCGATGAGTGAATTAACTACGATTACTGGTCAAAAAGCTGTTGTAACAATTTCAAGAAAGGATATATCTAATTTTAAATTGCGTAAAAAGATGCCGATCGGTGTAATGGTAACATTACGGCGTGAACAGATGTATGAATTTTTGGAGAGATTAACTCGTATAGCTCTTCCTCGTATTCGCGATTTTAAAGGAATTGAAAGTAAGTTGGACGGACGTGGTAATTATACTCTTGGAATTCAAGAGCAGATCATTTTCCCGGAAATTAACATAGATAGCATTACTAAGATATTAGGAATGAATATTACTTTTGTGACTTCTGCGAAAACAGATGAAGAAGGGTATGCTCTTCTGAGAGAATTTGGATTACCTTTTAAGAATGCTAAAAAAATAAATAAGTAATATGGCAAAGGAATCATTGAAAGCTCGTGAAGTAAAAAGAGAAAAGCTCGTAGCTAAATACGCTGCAAAGAGAGCAGCATTGAAAGCAGCTGGGAACTATGAGGCTTTACAGGCTTTACCAAGAAATGCTTCTCCCGTACGTTTGCACAACCGTTGCAAAATCACAGGACGTCCGAGAGGTTATGTTCGCCAATTTGGCATTTCTCGTATCCAATTTCGTGAAATGGCATCACATGGTTTAATTCCAGGTGTTAAGAAAGCAAGTTGGTAATTGATGAGAATTTTTTTATTTTAAATATTGTCCGGAAATCCGGATCAATTTAATAGTAATAATATATGACAGATCCTATTGCAGATTATTTGACGAGATTGCGTAATGCAATTAATGCTAAGCACAGAGTTGTGGAAGTGCCTGCGTCAAATTTAAAGAAAGAGATCACAAAGATCCTTTTCGACAAAGGCTACATTCTTAATTTTAAGTTTGTAGATGATGGCCCTCAAGGTACAATTAAGATTGCCTTGAAGTATGATTTGGTAAATAAGGTGAATGCTATTAGAAAACTCGAAAGAGTTTCTACACCTGGTTTGCGTAAATACACTGGTTATAAAGAAATGCCAAGAGTATTGAATGGTTTAGGTATAGCTGTTCTTTCTACTTCTAAAGGAGTGATGACAGATAAAGAAGCTCGCGATTTGAAAATCGGTGGAGAAGTTTTATGTTATGTTTATTAATTAGGAGGAAAGAAGAATGTCAAGAATAGGAAAGTTACCCATTCATGTACCAGCTGGTGTTATTATAACTGTTAAGGATAATGCAGTTACAGTAAAAGGTCCGAAAGGGGAGTTGACTCAGGTTGTAAATCCAGATATTAGTGTTGTTTGTGAAGGTGATATGATTCATTTAACAAGACCGACGGATGATAAATTGCATCGTGAACTTCATGGCCTTTATCGTGCATTGATAAATAACATGGTTGTTGGTGTATCGGATGGATATAAAAAGGAGTTAGAACTTGTAGGTGTAGGTTATCGTGCTACTAACACAGGGCAGTTGTTAGAACTTTCATTAGGTTATACTCACAATATTTATTTGATGTTACCGAACGAAGTTAAGGTAGAAACAAAGGCAGAAAGAAATAAGAATCCTCTTATTATCCTTGAATCTGCTGATAAACAATTATTGGGTCAGATTTGTGCTAAGATTCGTTCATTCAGAATGCCTGAACCGTATAAAGGTAAAGGTATTAAGTTTGTGGGTGAAGAAATTCGCAGAAAGTCTGGTAAATCAGCAACAAAGTAATTATGTAAACTGAAATTATCATGACACGAAAGGAAGAAAGAAGATTAAAAATAAAAGTAGGCATACGCGGTAAGATTTCAGGAACGACTGAACGTCCGCGCCTCACTGTGTTTAGAAGTAATAAGCAAATCTATGCACAGGTTATAGATGATACTACCGGAAAGACTTTGGCTGCAGCTTCATCTTTAAAAATGGATTTGAAGGCTCCTAAAAAGGAAATAGCAGCTAAAGTTGGCGAAGAAATTGCTAAAGTAGCTAAGGAAGTCGGAGTTCAGCTTGTTGTGTTTGATCGCAATGGCTATTTATATCATGGTAGAGTAAAAGAATTAGCTGATGCTGCACGTAATGGCGGCCTTAAATTTTAACAAAGATGGCAGGAGTATTAAATAAAGTTAAGTCGACCAATGATGTAGAATTGAAGGATCGACTGGTTGCAATCAACCGTGTAACAAAAGTTACAAAAGGTGGTCGTACATTTAGTTTTGCTGCAATTGTAGTGGTAGGTAATGGCGATGGTATTGTTGGTTGGGGCCTTGGTAAAGCTGGTGAAGTTACAGCAGCTATAGCTAAAGGCGTTGAGGCTGCAAAAAAGAATTTAGTAAAGGTGTCTGTGTATAAAGGAACAATTCCTCATGAGCAACTTTCTAAATTTGGTGGTGCCCAAGTATTAATTAAACCTGCTTCTCATGGTACCGGAGTTAAGGCCGGGGGTGCAATGCGTGCAGTTTTGGAAAGTGTAGGTATTACTGATGTGTTGGCTAAATCCAAAGGTTCTTCAAATCCTCACAATTTAGTTAAAGCAACTATAGCTGCTTTAAGTGAGTTAAGAAGTCCGCTTGATGTAGCTCAAAACAGAGGTTTAGGAGTAGAAAGAGTTTTTAAAGGTTAAAAGGGGAGATTAAATTATGGCAACTATTAAAGTTAAGCAGATTAAAAGTAGAATAAAATGCCCAGGAGACCAGAAAAGAACTCTTGATGCATTAGGATTAAGAAAGATGAATCAAGTTGTGGAACATGAGGCTACTCCATCTATTCTGGGTATGGTTGAGAAAGTGAAACACTTAGTTTCAGTAGAGAAATAAGTAATAATTTGATTAAATAATAATTACAATATGAATTTATCAAGTTTAAAACCTGCTGAGGGATCTACCAAGACCAGAAAAAGAATTGGTCGTGGTCCGGGTTCTGGATTAGGAGGAACTTCAACAAGAGGTCATAAAGGAGCCAAACAAAGATCTGGTTATAAAAATAAAATAGGTTTTGAGGGTGGACAAATGCCATTGCAAAGAAGGGTACCTAAATTTGGGTTCAAAAATATTAATCGTGTTGAATACAAGGCGATTAATTTATCTACATTGCAAAGCATGGCTGATGCTCTTCAAATAACCAAGATTGGTATTGATGAATTGGTTAAGGCTGGATTTATTTCTTCTTCGCAGTTAGTAAAAATTCTCGGCAAAGGGAGCCTGACAACAAAACTTGAAGTTGAAGCGCATGCTTTTTCCAAAAGTGCAGAAGCCTCTATTCAAGCCGTAGGTGGAACTGTCGTTAAACTCTAAGTTATGAGAGTAGTTGATACAATTAAGAATATCTGGAAGATTGAGGATCTGAGAAAAAGGATCCTCACTACTCTTCTTTTTGTAGCAATATATCGTTTTGGAACATATATTGTTCTTCCTGGTATTGACCCTAATTCGCTAACTGCTTTGCAAAAACAAACTGCAGGTGGTTTGATGGCTTTGCTAGATATGTTTTCTGGAGGTGCTTTTTCTAATGCTTCTATTTTTGCATTGGGTATTATGCCTTACATCTCTGCATCTATTGTTATGCAGTTGATGGCAATTGCAGTTCCTTCTTTCCAAAAACTACAGAGAGAAGGTGAAAGCGGACGTAGAAAAATTAATCAATGGACACGTTATTTGACTGTTATTATTCTTTTGTTGCAAGGTCCGACATATCTTGTAAACTTGAGTGTGCAATTAAGATCAGCGGGTAGTGCTTTGCCATCAAGTATCTGGTTTACAATCTCTTCTACTATTATTTTAGCTGCAGGGAGTATGTTTATTTTGTGGCTTGGTGAAAGAATAACAGATAAAGGTGTGGGTAACGGTATTTCGTTTATCATTTTAATTGGTATTATAGCCCGCTTACCTCATTCTTTGTTCCAGGAATTTGTTTCGAGAACAAGTGAGAAAACTGGTGGCTTGGTTATGTTCCTTTTTGAAATGTTATTCTTGTTATTAGTTATTGCTGGTGCCATTTTGTTAGTTCAAGGAACACGAAAAGTTCCAGTTCAGTATGCCAAAAGAATAATTGGAAATAAACAGTACGGCGGAGCTCGTCAGTATATTCCTTTAAAGGTTAATGCTGCTAATGTAATGCCTATTATCTTTGCTCAAGCAATCATGTTTATTCCTATTTCTATTGTTGGTTTTTCGACAACAGGTGAGCGTTCTCCATTAGTTTCGGCTTTTATGGATAACTCAGGCTTTTGGTATAATTTTGTGTTTGCTGTGTTGATTTTGTTATTCACATATTTTTATACAGCTATTACAATCAACCCAACTCAAATGTCTGATGATTTGAAACGTAATAATGGTTTTATTCCAGGCGTTAAACCTGGCAAACATACAAAGGATTATTTGGATGCCATCATGGATCGTATTACTTTGCCGGGTGCTATTTTTTTGGCATTGGTAGCTATTATGCCTGCTTTTGCTAGAATAGCAGGTGTTAGTATGGCTTTCTCACAATTTTTTGGAGGAACATCATTGTTGATTGTTGTTGGTGTTGTATTGGATACTTTACAACAGGTGGAAAGTCATTTGCTGATGCGTCATTATGATGGTTTATTAAAGTCAGGACGAATTAAAGGACGTACGGGATCAATTGCCGCTTATTAAAAAAATGATATATTTAAAAACAGATGAAGAAATTGAGTTGATGTATGCCGCAAATCAACTTGTGGGTAAAACGCTTGCTGAAGTTTCAAAGCATATTGCCCCAGGTGTAAGCACACTTCAACTTGATAAAATTGCTGAAGAGTTTATTAGGGATAATGGAGCTGTTCCGGCTTTTTTGGGTTATGGAGGTTATCCTAATTCTATATGTACTTCTGTTAACGAACAGATTGTTCATGGGATACCGTCTTCAACTTCAATTTTGAAGGAAGGGGATGAAATAGCTGTAGATTGCGGAACTGTTCTGAATGGCTTTGTTGGTGATTCGGCCTACACTTTTTGTGTGGGCGAAGTTAGTCCAGAAGTAAGAAAATTGATGAAGACTACAAAAGAATCTCTTTATGTTGGTATTCAACATGCTTTAGAGGGACATCGTCTTGGAGATATTAGTAATGCTGTTCAGACTTATTGTGAATCACGGGGCTATTCTGTTGTAAGAGAATTAGTCGGCCACGGCATAGGGCATGTTATGCATGAAGAACCTGAAGTGCCTAATTATGGAAGACGTGGTTGCGGACCATTATTGCGTAGTGGAATGTGTATATGCATAGAGCCTATGATTAATATGGGAAGTAAAAATGTCTCTTTCGAAAAAGATGGATGGACTGTTCGAACAAAAGATAGAAAATGCTCTGCTCATTATGAACATTGTATTGCTATTCGTCCCGATGGACCTCAAATTTTGTCTTCATTCAAGTTTTTGGAAGAAGTTTTAGGTGATAAAGCAATTTAAATTGATTTATATGGCTAAACAGTCAGCAATTGAACAAGATGGAGTTATAGTCGAAGCATTGTCAAATGCAATGTTTCGGGTTGAATTGGAGAACGGTCATGAAATTACTGCCCATATTTCAGGGAAAATGCGTATGCATTATATAAAAATTCTTCCTGGAGATAAGGTAAGAGTAGAGATGTCTCCGTATGATCTATCGAAAGGTAGAATTGCTTTTAGATATAAATAAAAAACGATTAGATATGAAAGTAAGAGCATCTTTGAAGAAACGTACCCCTGAATGTAAGATAGTCAGAAGAAAGGGTCGTTTATATGTAATTAACAAGAAAAACCCTAAGTACAAACAACGTCAGGGATAATTTATTATTTTTGTAAAATAAATTAAGTTAGTAATATGGCTATAAGAATAGTTGGTGTAGACTTGCCACAAAATAAACGAGGTGAAATTGCTTTGACCTACATTTTTGGTATTGGTCGGAGTGCTGCAAACTCAATTTTAGCAAAAGCCGGTGTTAATCGTGATATAAAAGTTAAAGATTGGACTGACGACCAAGCTGCTAAAGTTCGTGAAGTTATTGGCGCTGGATATAAGGTTGAAGGTGATCTTCGTTCAGAAGTTCAGATGAATATCAAACGTTTGATGGATATTGGTTGTTACAGAGGTATTCGTCATCGTTTAGGATTACCTGTAAGAGGGCAGAGCACGAAAAATAATGCTCGTACGCGTAAAGGCAAGAAGAAAACTGTTGCAAACAAGAAAAAAGCTACTAAATAATAAGAATTGATATGGCAAAAAAAATCGTCGCAGCAAAGAAGAGAAACGTAAAAGTTGACGCATATGGTCAAGCTCATATTCATTCTTCTTTTAATAATATCATTGTATCTTTAGCGAATAGTGATGGACAGGTTATTAGCTGGTCTTCAGCTGGTAAGATGGGCTTTAGAAGTTCAAAGAAGAATACTCCTTATGCAGCTCAAATGGCTGCACAAGATTGTGCAAAAGTAGCTTTCGACCTTGGTTTGAGAAAGGTTAAAGTATATGTTAAAGGACCTGGAAACGGACGCGAATCTGCTATTAGGACCATTCATGGTGCGGGTATTGAAGTAACAGAAATTATTGATGTTACACCACTTCCTCATAACGGGTGTCGTCCTCCTAAAAAGAGAAGAGTTTAATTAACTATTGTTCTTCGTGCATTGAATTAAGAATAGTGAATAGATTACAAAAGACCTTATCCTCTCTGTAATCGCGGCTGCACAGTTCTTTATTCGTACAGAACATTTAAATATAATAAAAAAATGGCAAGATATACTGGACCAAAAACAAGAATTGCCCGTAAATTTGGTGAGCCTATATTTGGAGCAGATAAAGTTCTTTCAAAGAAGAACTATCCTCCGGGACAGCATGGAAATACTCATAAGCGTAAAACTTCTGAGTACGGTACGCAGCTTCGTGAAAAGCAGAAGGCTAAATATACTTACGGGGTATTGGAAAGACAATTTAGAAATATGTTTGAGAAAGCATCTAGTTCTAAAGGTATTACGGGTGAAGTTCTACTCCAATTATTGGAGAGTCGCTTAGACAATATAGTATTCCGTTTAGGAATTGCTCCTTCAAGGGCAGCTGCACGTCAGTTGGTTTCCCACAGACATATTACAGTCGATGGAGATGTTGTTAATATTCCTTCGTATTCTGTAAAAGCAGGTCAAATTATTGGAGTTAGAGAAAAGTCAAAATCTCTTGAGGTGATTGCCGATGCTTTATCTGGTTTTAATCACAGCAAGTATCCTTGGCTTGAGTGGGATCAGTCTTCTTTAAGCGGAAAACTACTGCATCTGCCTGAAAGAACTGATATTCCTGAAAACATTAAAGAGCAGTTGATTGTAGAATTGTATTCTAAATAATAATTGATTTCCATGGCGATATTAGCATTTCAAAAACCCGATAAAGTATTAATGTTGGAAGCGGACAATTTCTTCGGAAAGTTCGAATTTCGTCCGTTGGAACCTGGCTATGGTATTACTATTGGTAATGCCCTACGCCGTATTCTTTTGTCGTCGCTTGAAGGTTTTGCCATTACATCCATTAAAATTGATGGAGTAGATCATGAATTTGATACTATTCCAGGTGTGATTGAGGATGTGACAAACATTATATTAAATCTGAAGCAAGTCAGGTTTAAGCATATTGTAGACGACATTGAGAATGAAAAAGTCAATATTACTGTTTCGGGCTCGGAAGTGTTCAAAGCTGGTGATATTGGCAAACAACTGACAGGATTTGAAGTATTGAATCCTGATTTAGTTATTTGCCGTTTGGATCCAAACGCAAGTTTTCAGATTGAGATGACCATCAATAAAGGGCGTGGATATGTCCCTGCTGATGAAAATAGGGATTCAAATGCAGACATGCATGTGATAGCGATCGACTCTATTTATACGCCTATACGTAATGTCAAATATTCAATTGAGAATTTCCGCGTTGAACAAAAGACGGACTACGAAAAGTTGATTATAGAGATTACTACAGATGGTTCGATTCATCCTAAAGAGGCTCTCAAAGAGGCAGCAAAAATCTTGATTCACCATTTTATGTTGTTTTCAGATGAGAAAATTGCTATTGAGACTGTTGATAATGAAGGTAACGAGGAGTTCGATGAAGAAGTACTTCACATGCGCCAGTTACTTAAGACTAAGCTTTCAGACATGGATCTTTCAGTTCGTGCTTTGAATTGCTTAAAAGCAGCAGATGTTGAAACGTTAGGTGAATTGGTTAAGTTCAATAAGAACGATTTGTTAAAGTTCCGCAACTTTGGTAAGAAGTCTCTTACTGAACTTGATGAACTGCTTGAAAGTTTGAACCTTTCATTCGGTATGGATATCACAAAGTATAAATTGGATAAAGAGTAAGTATAGCAATGAGACATAATAAGAAATTCAATCATTTAGGACGTACAAATACTCACCGGAGTGCTATGCTTTCCAACATGGCCTGTTCTTTGATTAAACACAAAAGAATTTTTACAACGTTGGCTAAAGCAAAAGAGCTTCGTAAATTTGTAGAACCACTTATCACAAAGTCTAAGGAGGATACTACTCACTCTAGGCGCGTGGTATTCAGTAATTTGCAAGACAAATATGCTGTAACGGAGTTATTTAAACAGATTTCTCAGAAAGTGGCTGATCGCCCAGGTGGATATACCCGTATTTTAAAGACTGGTAATCGTTTAGGTGATAATGCTGCAATGTGTTTTATTGAATTAGTTGATTACAATGAAAACATGTTGAAGTCTGCAACCGTAAAGAAGGAAACTAAGACAAGACGTTCTCGTAAAAAAGCAGTTTCTTCGGCTGATGCTTCGAAAACAACCCCCGCTGCAGAGCTTAATGAAACCTCTGTAGCAGAAGAGAGTAATACGGCTGTACCGGAAAATAAAGAGTAAAATCTATTTTTAGTAATATTGAAAAAGCTGTGATCCGCTTAGATCACGGCTTTTTTTTATTGATGTTTCTTATTTTAATATTCATATTGTCTATCAACATTGTCCTTTTGTAATTGTTATTTAACTAGTAACTATTAATTCATTAAATATGGAAATTGAAAAAATTTTAGCTCGTGAAATTCTTGATTCACGTGGAAATCCAACAGTTGAAGTAGATGTGTCTTTAGCATCTGGCGCTTTTGGCAGAGCAGCTGTTCCTTCTGGAGCTTCAACGGGAGAGAATGAAGCTATTGAGCTTCGCGATGGTGATAAAGGTAGATATAATGGAAAAGGTGTATTAAAAGCGGTTGAAAATGTAAATTGTATTATTGCACCAGCTCTTTTAGGTATGAGTGCTTTGAATCAGCGCGAAATTGATTCAAAAATGCGTGCTCTGGATGGTACAAAAACAAAGTCAAGATTAGGGGCTAATGCTATTTTAGGTGTTTCGCTTGCGGTTGCTAAAGCAGCAGCCAATTATCTTGGTTTACCGTTGTATCGTTATGTAGGAGGAACAAATGCATATGTTTTACCTGTTCCTATGATGAATATTATTAATGGAGGTTCGCATTCAGATGCACCGATAGCTTTCCAGGAATTTATGATTCGTCCTGTAGGCGCGAAGAGTTTTCATGAAGGTTTGCGAATGGGTGCAGAAGTATTCCATGCTTTGAAAAAAGTGCTTAAAGAAAGAGGGCTGAGTACTGCTGTAGGCGATGAAGGGGGATTTGCTCCTTCTCTTGATGGAACGGAAGATGCTTTGAATTCGATTATGAAGGCTATTAGTACAGCCGGATATGTTCCTGGCAAAGATGTCATGATTGCCATGGACTGCGCTGCATCTGAATACTATCATGATGGCATCTATGACTATACGAAATTTGAAGGAGCTAAAGGTGCTAAGCGCAATGCGCATGAGCAGGTTGAATATTTGTCTGATTTAGTAGAGAAATATCCAATAGACTCGATTGAGGACGGTATGGATGAAAACGATTGGGATGGTTGGAAACTTCTTACAGATGCTTTAGGAAATAAATGTCAACTTGTAGGAGATGATTTATTTGTAACCAATGTTGAATTTTTGAAGAAAGGAATTGTGAATGGTTGTGCCAATTCTATACTAATCAAGGTTAATCAGATCGGAACTCTGACTGAAACAATGGATGCCATCGAAATGGCTCATCGAAATGGATACAGTACTGTAACGTCACACCGTTCCGGTGAGACCGAAGATTCAACTATTGCAGATATTGCTGTTGCAACAAATTCCGGACAGATTAAGACCGGATCATTAAGTCGCACGGATAGAATGGCTAAATATAATCAATTGCTTCGAATAGAGGAAGAGTTGGGCGATTTGGCTGTATACGGGTATACCAAGATATAATTAAAACCTACTACAACATAAAAGTATATGCTTTCAACGTTTCAAAGCATATACTTTTTTTATTAGCGTATACCGAGTATACATAAAAAGCGAGAAGGTCTACCATCACTGGCTAACCTTCTCTAGTGTGTCGAAAAAATCTTCTTTTTTTAATCAGAGAGTGAATGTTTTAAATCATCTGTTGTTATTGAAAAGTCTTTATTTTGTTTTATTCTGTTCATTACTATTTCTCCCGTTCTACGGGCGCTTTTTTCATTAGGAAAAGCTTTAATTGTATCAATTGCAGGAATGGTTGGCTGATAAATCAACGTCTTCTTATTCACCAAAATTCTATAACCCCACCCATTCCGCAATTGAAACGTTTGCAACTCCAGTTGCTGGCCACGACGAGACCCCATTTCTCTGCCGTGAAAGTAAACTAAGGAAAAAAGCAACGAAAGCAACACTAAGCCTGCACTAACCTTGATAATCTTTTTGCTTTTCATTTCATCATCCCATTAATCATCATCGGGATCATACTCAGTTGGATGTAGTTCCCAAATATCATCAAAGCGGTATGTGCTACTTTTTCCCGTTGCAATAAAGCCCCTTGTCCCATTGGAAAAAGAAACTGCCACTGTACGTGTTGTCCCTTTAAAATCGTGTACCTGTTCCCACAAATCAGTGGAAGGATAATACTTCCATGTGTCGCCACGAACACCACTTTGTTCACCGCATGTTATATAAGCAATGCCGTCAATAACTAATGCATTGGCATTTGTACGTGTGATTTCGTAATCATCATCATAATCATCATCAGATGTATTACTGATATCGCGAAGTTGTGTCCAAGAGCCTGTTGATGGATTAAATTTCCAAAAGTCATCAACATAGGTTCCGTTATTTACACCACAACAAACATACGCCTCGTCATTAATGACAAAACTTGTAGCTCCCATACGTTTTGTTCCGCCAATACTGGTTATTTGAGTCCAAGTACCATTTGAAGGATTGTAAGAATAGAAGTCTTTCAAATAATTACCGTCATATCCGGCTCCTACATATCCTTTACCCGAAACGCCAAATGAAACTGCGCCGTAACGTGCCGTACCCGGGAAATCGGCTTCTTTTGTCCATGTATTACTTGATGGGTTATATTCATAGAAATCGTTTAAATAATTTTCACCATCATATCCTGTACCAAAATATCCTTTATCATCTATGGCAAATGCTGTGGCCGAGTTCCTGGCTATACCCGGAAAGTCTGCTTTCTGAGTCCACGAATCCGTGTCCATATTGTATTCCCATAGATCGGAAAGACGCTTCTTTCCGTCGTATCCACATACTATATATCCTTTATTACTTATTGTAAATGATGAAGCATCACTTCGTGCTAATCCATCAAAATCTGAAACTCTCACCCAATAACCGATTAAATTATCATCGTCATCACCGCTACACGAAGTAATAATCAAGGGTAAAAAAGCTATTAAGTATATGTATAATTTCTTTTTCGTTACCATATTTGCTTTCACTAATTAATAATTATCTGGTGCAAAAGAACAGGTCTTTTTGTCTTCATACAAATTAAATCGACAAACTGCCCAAACTTTCCGACGAACTGGTCTCTTAATCGGGTGAAAGCAAATATGAAATCCCGAAATAGTTCAAACGACCTTTAGTCCATAGATATCCCTTATTAACCGAATAAAAAACCATGTTTACAGGTTTTTCTTGCAGGTTAGAAAGTATTTGGTCTCTTTTGCACTACAAATATACATACAAATTACAATATTGTAAGCGAATATATGAAGAAATTTTTATTTATCTTGTTCTTTTTTATTGTTGCATGTTGTTTTTATTCATGCTATGATGAGAACAATACATACGGCGAGAGCCTTGTAGATACTTCTTTTCGTAATGTCTCGACAGACACGAGTACAGTACTTCTTTCATCTTCCTTAATAGATTCACTGGAGACAAGTGGAAAAGGTGTTGCTTTAGCAGGCAAATATACGCATTCACTCTGGGGTACAGTCTCTTCAACTTCCTACATTCCTTATTCTGCTCCTTCTTTTACTTCGGATGCTGATGAAACACTTGTTTTTGATTCATTGGTTTTTGTGCTTAAGTATAATGGTTATTCAATTGGTGACACAACCAAGTATCAGTACTTCTCTATACATCGTATTCAGGAGAAGGTGGTGTTGAATGATAATGGATATCTCTATAATAATGCTTCTTTTGCATATGCTCCGGAGTCGATAACGTCATTCAGATTCCGCCCGAAATCAAGTTCGGAAGATAATAGAATTGAAGTTCGTTTGCCGGATGAAATGGGAAAAGACTTACTAACCCGTTTACATAATAATGACCAATCAGTATCTACCGATCATTTCGAAGACTACTTTAAAGGATTAGCTATTGTGCCGTCGCAAGATAACTGTAATGCTCTTATGGCGTTTGCTGTGGATGACACTGCTGCTGCGATCATTATTAGATATCATGTGTCCAGTGAACTGAATGTGTCAAAAGAATGTGTGATTCATCCAAATACCTCCAATGAGTTCTATCATATTGATCATGACCGTACAGGAACAATGCTTAATGGTTTGCCTTTTAAGGATGTGGAGATCTCCTCAGAAAACCTGGGGAATCGTGGTTTGATTTTCGGCGGCATAGGGTGGTTTACCCGTTTGAAATTCCCTTACCTTAATAATATATTGGATCAAGGCAAGCGAGTTTCTATCGAGTCTGCATCTCTGAAAATATATCCCGAAGTAGGAACATATTCGGATTTTAATGCTTTGCCGGACAGTATCTTTTTGTATATCACGGATGAAAATAATGTGGTTACCGATGCTGTGAAAGATTATCTTGGTACAGAAGTTCAAGGTGGAACATTAGTCAGGGATGAAACTTTTGCCGAAAAGACATATTATTTATTTGATATCACAACATTCATGCAGGAAGAACTTGGTACTTTCGGAATGTATAAGCACAATTTGCAACTGGTTTTCAATGAGAGTGAATATACAAAAACATTACGTAATTTAACGGTCAGTGACCAAAAGGGTAAATCACCTATTGTATTACAACTAATTTATAAGGTATATGGAAGTTATTAATAAACGATTTAAAATATATTTTGCAATTCTATTTCTGTTTGCCGTTGTTTGTTTGCCGGCACAGAATGTAATGACATCGTCTCCTTACTCAATGTTTGGAATAGGAGAAATTGATGAAGGTTTATATGGTTATAATGCAGGTATGGGGGGGGTTGCATATGGTATGAGAGGAAATGAATTGATTAATGTCACAAATCCTGCAGCACTGACCGCTTTAGATAGTATGCACTTGTTCTTTGAAGCATCTTCTTTTCTAAAATGGGAGAATTATAAATCCAAGGGAGACGGAAACAATGCTTTCACTGGTAATTTGGGCCATTTTTCATTAGGAGCGCGTATGTATAAGCGGTGGTATGTAGCAGTAGGATTGTCGCCATACAGTTCTGTCGGGTATTATTTTAAATCGACTGAAGCACTGGAAGGTTCTCCCGGCTCATATTATAGTAGTACATTTGAAGGTGACGGCGGATTCTCAAAAGTTCGTTTATCGAATGCTTTTTGTCTTTTGCCTTCCTTGTCACTGGGTATTAATGTGAATTATGTATTTGGTAATATCACTGAGACCGAAACTCAAGGAGTGATGTATGAAAAGCAAAAGCTGACAGGACGTACATTTACGCTTGATGGAGGCATACAGTATCAACGTCGGCTAGGACGGGATTTATCATTAACGGTTGGCGCCGTGTATGGTTTGCCGCAAACATTGTCATTGGGGCGCTCAAAAACGATATATGCAACAAGCAGCAGTACAAGTACAAGTAGCTCTACATCTTCTACTACAACCACTGCGACCGATTATCCGATGAACGATCTTAAGGAAAAACTTCCACTGTTTATTGGTGCCGGAGCGTCTTTTCAATATAAACAATGGACATATGCGCTCGACTATTTGTTTCAGAAATATAGTACACTCGTTTCAAACGACAGTCGTATTACTTTCAATGACACACATTCATTGAAACTTGGTACTACTTATTATCCGGCTAAGTATTCGTCGGAACATTTTTGGAAACGGACACAGTATAAGTTCGGTTTGGATATTTCCACTCCTTATATGCATGTCAATTCGCAATCCGGTTATTCTTACCGGATAACTGCCGGAATGGGATTTCCGGTGTTAAACGGACGAATAAATTTATCTCTGTTTTATGATCAGTTGAAGTTAAATAAGAATGCACTACAGCGGAATTGGACAGGCATTACAATCACTTATACATTGAGTGAGCTAATGTATAGAGTCAAACTATAGGATGTTATCCTGCAATTAGTCAGGAAGTGCAATCCGATGCATCAGTCCGGGCAAATAGGAATCGCTGATTGGAATCATATCTGTTCCGATGCGGATGCGTTTATGTTCAATATAGCTGATTTGTGAAAGGGCAACGATATATGACCTGTGAACGCGACAAAACCTTGTATTGTCAAGCTTTTCTTCAAAGCGTTTGAGGCTGATTTGTGACAAAAGAGGTTTGCTGTTATTGCAATGAATCTTTACATAATCGCCGTAACCTTCCAGATATAGAATATTTTCTTCATGTAAATGGATAATTCTAGTCCCTTCACGGACAAAGATCGGCTGTCCTTTCTGTTCCTTCTTTAATACATCGTGGACTTCACTTAGTGCTTTATCCAACTTCTCAAAATAACTCATCAACGTATTTAATGTTGAAGCGTCTCCATCAAAAGTGATACATTTTAACATAGCGCTTTTTTTTATTTTCTGATATGAAGCAAAGTAAATTGCTATTTCGGTGAAGAAAGGTTAAGCGTCGCCAATTGAGTAATTTTAGTCGGTGAATCGACCGGATGAGGAAGGGAAACGACATGGATGCAAAAGGTGTGATGTTGTTATTCTTCTGCTAATATCCATTTTTTGAATAAGGGAGTTTTGGTTTTGCTTATTATAATGCGTTCGGGTATAGTAATAGTCAAGTTTACTGATAATCTGCTACCGAACCAGAGATCAATATCTTTGATTGCTTTTCTTGAAATGATAAACTGACGGTTTGCCCGGAAGAAAAGTTGCCCGTCAAGCTGTTCACTCAAAGTGTCCAGCGTTTTATCTATTGGATGCTGTCGTCCGTCGGATGTATACGCGGTTACTTTTTCATTCGATGTATAAAAATATAAAATGGTTTCTGTCAGTAATGGATAAAACTTATCAGGAAGCATAACCAGCAGACTTTTGATCATTTTATTTGGTTGGAACGTGTTGTTTGTTTGCCTGATATGTTCATCGCGTTCTTCCGGGCTAAATAGATATAGTTTCTTTAAAGCTCTTTCAAGCGAGGTTAAGGTAATTGGTTTCAAGAGATAATCGATACTACTTACCTGAAACGCCTGTAGTGCATATTCATCATATCCCGTAGTAAAAATAACAGGAGCATTAATTTCAACCATTTCAAATATTTTGAATGCCAATCCGTCGGCCAGATGGATGTCCATAAAGATGATATCCGGATTTGGTTCTGAACTGAAGTATTCTACACTTTCGCTGATACTGTCCAGTTCGGCAACGATTTCAACGGGCATCACACTGTTTTGTCCCAATATGGCCTTGAGGCTTATAACAGCGGCTGTTTCGTCTTCAATAATTACTGCTTTCATTTGTTTAACGGGGCATTAAGTAAAGGAAGTGTAACTTTAAAATATTCGTTTCTATTTGATATGACAATATCTTTTCCCGTGAGCAGTCTGTATCTTCCCCACAGATTTTTCAATCCCAGTCCGCCCCTGTTCTCTTCCTCTATTTTAGGCTGGATGTGATTGGATACAACTAAATTGTTGTCGGCGGTTGTATAGATATCAATCCGAAGCGGTGACTGTTTGCTTATCATGTTGTGTTTTACTGCATTTTCAATTAACGGCAAAATGCTCAATATGGGCAGATGCCATAATAGTAGTTTGGGTTCTGCTTGTATTGAGAAAAACAATTTGCCTTCATAACGTACAGTTAGCAGATAGGCATACGCTTTGACAAACTCCAATTCTTCAGCAAGGGAGACGATCTCCTTATTATTGCTTTGCAAGATATATCTGAATACATTCGATAATTCTTCAAGGTAAGTAAGCGTCCTTTCTTTTTCATCATTTTGAATGAGGGAATTTAATCCGTTAAGTGAGTTGAAAAGAAAATGCGGATTGATTTGTCCCATCAATGCATTATATGAAGTCTGAATTTTCTCCGTCTTTAGTTGTTGCATTTCAAGTTCCATCTGTTGTCGCCCTTTCAATAAGCGGATCAGTGAAACGCTTAGTGTGATTGTAAGCAAGATAATTAAATGTTCCATAAACAGTGGGTGCATGAATGGTGGTCTTGGTTTTGGAAAAAGATTGTTCCGGTTAAAACTATTATGTGGAAACATATGCTGATGTGGAGGAATATCATTTTTTATAAACTGGGGATGTTCGAAGTATTCTTTTACATCCTCAGGACCAACGTTTTCGAGCAGAGACTTATAAACAGTCGGATAGCTTCTGAATGCCCCTAATGAGATAACACAACTGACGAAAACCGATAGTAGTATACTTTTATATTCGACATGGTGAAACCAGTGATCTCCCCATTTATATATTTCATAATTAACTAAATACAAAACGAAGGGTAAGAGGAAAAACCATATCAGTGCAAAAAGAAGGAAAAAATTTTCGAAAGAGACGAGATGTTGGTAATGAGCATTAGTGTCAAAAGCTTTACGCATGAGCATCGTTGAGTTAACAAAAATACTCAGTAATACAGAGATAGTAAAACCGATAAATATATCGTTTCGTTTCATAACTCTTTTCATTTTCTATATACAAAGGTAGTAAAACCCCTTTTTGACTCAAATAATAATCGATGAAACGGCTAAATTCATCGGTGAAGCGCCCGTTATTCTTTCTTTTTTATGATAAAAAAGGCTGCTTGAATTTATCAGGCAGCCTTTTTGTATTTGATCGAAGTAGAAAAATCAGACTCTTTTTTCTTTAATTCTAGCTTTCTTGCCGGTAAGATTACGCAAGTAATACAATTTTGCGCGACGAACTTTACCGACCTTGTTCAAATCAATACTTTCGATGAACGGTGAATTCATCGGGAAAATTCTTTCTACGCCAATGCTTTCAGACATTTTGCGAACAGTGAAACGTTTCTTTTCACCATGACCTGTAATGCTGATTACAACGCCTCTGTACTGCTGAATACGTTCCTTGTTACCTTCTTTGATACGGTATGCAACCGTGATGGTATCGCCACTCTTGAAAGAAGGAAAATTCTTCTTTTCTGTAGCGAACGCTTCTTCTGCAATTTTAATTAAATCCATTGTTTTATAGCTTTTTATTTGTTTTACTATTTGGTTGAAACGCAATATAACGAACCACTACATTTCGCCAGAGATTACGTAAAGCGGGTGCAAAGTAACGAAATAATTATTTGATATGCAAGTTTGAATGAATTTATTTCAACCATTTATTGGCGAATTTAATATAATTATCCCAATCAAAATCTGTTACATCATGTTTCCCGCTACGTATGTGATAAGCTACACGGTTCTGTTCCGGTTTTTCGATAGCCGGCATAATCTCCGATTCCAATCCTTTGTAACCGTAAAGTTTATATGCATCTCCGGCATAATAGGCAGAAAGAAATTCGCCTCTCGGATCACTCCATTGGTCGCCTAGCGCACTGGCTATGTATACGGGGCGTGGAGCAATAAGCCCTATCAGTTCATGTTGATCGAAAGGCAGAGCCTTCTCATTGCGGTTATATTGTCTGAAGTTTTTGCAGAACCAGTGAGGAAAGGCTGTGTTAATACGATTTACTGTTTCGCCATAAGCACGCTTTGAGAGCGCAGCTCCACCGCAGCCCGATTCATTAGAGATAACAATGGCAAAACGCTGATCTTGTGCACCGGCCCATAAAGCTGTTTTGCCTAAGCGCGAATGACCTAACAGTATTATTTTCTTTGCATTAATCTGCATGTCTGTTTCGAAATAGTCCATCACACGACAGACTCCCCACGACCAGGCTGCAATAGCTTGCCCTTCATCTGCAGCCAGTTCATCGGCATTATTTTTTCCAAAGAGGGTGAGAATACTATTGTTCTGCCCATCATTCTGATCCGGGAAGAAATCGAAATACCATACGGTAGCAATGCCATAACCGGCATCAATGATCTTTTCAATTGGCCATCGTGATTTAGCGGAACCGCGTTTGGCTTTGGAGTTGAAAGAAGTTATGATATCAGAATCGTCACTAATACTTTGATTGCCCTGGAAGTTGCAGCCGAAAAACATTGCAACGGGTGTTTTGATCTGGTTAGGCAAATACATTAGGAGTAGGGCCTTATGTTCTATACCATTATGACTAAAAGTTATTTCAATTTGTTTCCGGGTGGCACTTCCGTTGATGGCACTATGATTATCATCAAGTTTATTGTAGGACACATCGACTTTATCAGTCGGCATTTTACCGAACATCTGTTCAGTGAAGAGTGTCATCAGTTCCGGTCGGCGAATATTTTCCCATTGTTCCGCTGTCATGATCTCTTGTCCATTATTGCATTTCAGTAGCTCGGGTAAAGTGAATTGCGGCACTTTGCTCTCATCATAATTGGCATCATTCGGTTCTTGTGCTTGCGCAAGAGTAAGGCTGAGCAGGAGGCATAGTCCCGTTATCGGCAGTGTTTTCCAGCAGGTTAATCTTTTCTTTTTCATAAACGGATATGTTAGAGATAAATGAGTAATATAATTACATACAAAAGTAATACTTTTTATTGTAAAGCTTATTACTTTTTAGGAAGGAAGTAATGAGATACTACCTATATTCTTTATGTTGAATAAAGATACGCTTAGCGAAGTTTATATGTACTCTTATCGGCGAATACCTATACGCTTGGTGGAGTATAGGTATTCGCCATTAAGAGTAGACCTATACTCCATCAAGCGTATACTTAAAAAGTTTATACTCTTAAACTAAAAAGTGGTTATCAATGGATTAGGAATCTAAGAGTTTTGCATTAAATTATTGGAAACATGTGGACTTTATTCATATTTGTCTTTCTGATATTTCTCTTTAGCTATGTAATTAAAGCTAACGACAGGGTGTATAAATTTTTTTGTAATAAATGCATTGTATGATAAAAACCGCTGGTTATACCAATTTTCCTGATATAGAAATGTGAGTTTTCTCATAATAATGTGTACATTTGGAGATGTTTTTAGGTTTAAATGATGATGAAAAAAATATTTCTATTTTTATTTTGTTGTGTTTGTGCACTTTCTTCTTATGGGCAGATTACGCCTAATCTTTATAAATCGGTTGATAAAATTCAGATGACGCACTGGGTGGATTCTGTTTTTGACGCAATGAGTTATAATGAACGTATCGGGCAGCTTTTTATGATCGTCGGCGATCCGGACGATAACTTTAAGAATATGCAGAAGCTGGTTCAGTTGGTTAATGATATGAAGGTCGGTGGAATCCTATTTCACGGTGGTGACCTGCTGAAGCAAGCTGTTGTGACCAATCGTTTGCAGAAAGATGCACATATACCGATGCTTGTTGCTTTGGATGGTGAATGGGGTTTAGCGATGCGTTTGAGCGGGACGACACGTTTTCCTAAAAACATGATGCTTGGTGCGGTGAATAATATGGCATTGCTGACTGAATACGGCAAGGAAGTCGGACGGCAGTGTAAGGAAATGGGTATACAAATCAATTTTGCTCCGGACATGGATGTGAACAGTAATTGGGAGAATCCGGTTATTGGAATCCGTTCGTTTGGAGAGAATGCTTCGGCAGTAGCAAAGCGTGGAATAGCCTATAGCCGCGGTCTTGAGGAAGCCGGTGTTCTTTCTGTAGCCAAGCATTTTCCGGGTCATGGCGATACAAATGAAGATTCGCATGTGACACTACCCGTTGTCCGTCATGATATGGCAAATTTGGAGAAGGTGGAACTTCTGCCGTTTCAACAATTTATTCAAGAAGGTTTTGGAGGTGTGATGACCGGACATCTGTATGTCCCGGCTATCGATAGTTCGGTTACTCCCACTTCGCTTTCGTATAAAACGGTTACCGGGTTGTTGAAAGAAAAACTTCATTTCGAAGGTTTGTGTTTTACGGATGCTTTGGAAATGAAAGGTGTCACAACTAGCACTTCCGATAATCCATGTGTGCGTGCCTTGTTGGCTGGCAATGATATTCTGCTTGCTCCAGGCGATCCTTTGGAATCCTTTAATGCCGTGAAGACGGCTATCGATTCAGGTGTGCTTAAGTTGGCAGATATGGAAGCGCGGTGTTTGAAGGTCCTTCAATATAAATATGTACTTGGATTGAATCATTATCAACCAATCAATACTCGCAATCTGTCGGACAGGCTCAATTCGCCGCATGCCGCATGGCTGGCTTCAAAACTGAATGAAGAGGCAATCACGGTAGTAAAGAATGTTGCCGGAATATTGCCCGTCCAGCATTTGGATAAAAAACGCATTGCAACGTTGGCTATTGGTGAAGTGGAGGGAAATCCTTTTCAGAAGATGCTGAATCGTTATGATTCCGTGACCTGTTATAGTCTCTTGCGAACAGCCACGGCTTTGCAGACAAAAAAAGTATATGCCGAATTGAATAATTATGATCTGATAATTTGTTCAGTTCATGGTACGCGCATTCCTGAAAGCAAAGCGTTGGGGCAGCTGGTCCAGAAAAAGAATGTCGTGTTTGTGTTCTTTACTTTACCGTATTATTTTCAGGAATACAGAACTTCGCTGCAACGAGCCAAGGCGGTTGTGATGGCTTACGAAGCAACGACCTTGTCGCAAGAATATGCAGCGCAAACGCTATTCGGCGGTATTGCGGCTCGTGGAATATTACCGGTTTCGGTTCCCAAAATGTTTGCATCGGGAACAGGTTTCAATACGATAAAGAATCGCTTGGGATATCATGAACCCGAAGAAGTAGGATTAAGTGCAGCTCGTTTGCATGAGATCGATGATATTGTTGCTGAAGGGCTTGAAAAAAAGGCTTTCCCTGGATGCCAGGTACTTGTGGCTAAAGATGGGATGATTGTTTACAGCAAGTCATTCGGACATTTCGATTATGAGAAGAAACAGGCAGTGAATGAGAATGCCGTATATGATTTGGCCTCTTGTTCGAAAGCTTCCGGAACATTGCTTGCCGTAATGCATTCGTATGATTTGAAACATTTCAGGCTGAATAACAAGATCTCTTATTTCTTGCCGGAACTGAGAAATTCAAATAAGAAGAATATTACGATTAAAGATATGCTTTATCATCAATCGGGTTTAACGCCTTCAATTCTTTTCTATGCCGATGCTATCGATAAAAATAGTTATGAAGGACCACTGATTAGTTCGGAGAAAGATGCCGAGCATCCTATACATTTCGATTCGAAGGTGTATGTGCGCAACGATTTTACATATCTTCCCGAATATATTTCCAATGTAAAGAAGCCGGGATTCACTTTGGCCGTGGCTAAAAATATGTATGTGAGCGATTCATTTAAGAAAGTGATTATGCGCGACATCAAGGAATCGCAATTGAGTAATGCCGGTAAGTATGTGTATAGTGATTTAAACTTTATCCTACTAAAATGGATGGTGGAAGCGCAGATGCATGTTCCTATGGATAAGATGCTTCACCATTTTTATTTTTCTCGTCTGGGTGCCTGGCACACAACTTATAATCCTTTGAAAGAGATGAATATTGAGACTATTGCGCCAACAGAAGATGATCGTTTCGTACGTTGTCAGTTGCTTCGCGGTTATGTACATGATGAGGCCGCTGCATTTCAAGGAGGCGTTTCGGGTAATGCCGGATTGTTTACCAATGCCAATGATATGGCTAAATTGCTTCAGCTCTATCTTAATTCGGGCACTTATGGTGGCGAACGGTTTCTGTCAACGGAGACTTGCCGTTTGTTTACACAGAGTAAATGCCCGACAAGCCGCAGAGGTTTGGGATTTGATAAACCGGCGGTGGGCGATCCTGATAATTCTCCTTGTGGACGGTTGACGCCGGCTTCTGTATATGGTCATACGGGTTATACAGGAACTTGTTTTTGGGTAGACCCGGATAACAAGCTGATTTATATATTCTTGTCGAACAGGGTGAATCCGACTCGGATGAACGGAGAGTTGGGTTCTTTGAATATTCGTACGCGAATACAGGACACCATATATAAAGCGATGCAATAATCTTTCACGTTCGGAAAAGATGTGTATCTTTGCACGCGATTTTAAAAAATACGTAATATTTAAAACTTCAAATAGAATATGTTATTCGGACACGGGGATGATTTTTATAATTCTCAGAATGAGATTAAAATGAACTTTAGTTCAAATGTATGGCACGGTGTGAATCTGGAAAAGCTTCAGGAACATTTGAATGAACAGTTTGAAAAGCTTACGCGCTATCCTGAACCTGATGCGGCTTCTCTGAAGCGACTGATTGCTCGTCGGAATGAGATTGGCGATGAGCATATAGTGGTGACGAATGGTTCGGTTACAGCGTTTTATCTTATTGCGCAAGCATGGAAAGGAGCAAAATCTACAATTATAATCCCATCATTTTCAGAATATGAGGATGCGTGTCGCCTGCATGATCATGAGATTCAGTTCTGTCCTTCAACAGAAGACTTGTCGGATATCTCTTTGGAAGGACAAGATTTCTGTTGGATCTGTAATCCGAATAATCCCGACGGTACATTGTGGCATCGTTCGGAACTCTTGAAGTGGATCGACGCAAACAAACAAACGACGTTTGTTGTCGATTTGGCGTATGCCGGATTTACGACTGAAGATATGCTGAAACCTTCGGATGTGAATGCTCATCCGAATATGATTTTGGTGCTTTCTATCTCGAAGGCATACAATATTCCGGGGTTGCGCATCGGCTATCTGGTTTCGACTGCAGAAAAAGCAGCGGAGATAGGTAAGTATGTTATTCCATGGAGTGTTAATGCGGCTGCCATCGAAGCAAGTAAGTATATATTGATTCATCCGGCGCAGTTTACATTGCCTATTCGTAAATGGCAACGCGAGACAGCTGATTTTATTTATCAACTCAGCAAACTTGATGGATTGGAAGTTCTTCCGACAAATACCACCTTTTTCCTTGTCCGCCTGAAGAAAGGCTCAGCTTCTGAACTTAAAGATTTTTTGTTGAATCATTATGGCATACTTATTCGTGATGCTTCAAATTTCAGGGGTTTGGATGAAAGCTATATTCGCCTGTCCACTCAGTCGGCTGTTGAGAATGATGCTTTAGTAGATGCAATTAAGGAATGGTTAAAGTGATGTGTGATCTTTTTCCCATTGAATAATGATTGCTTTCTTTTCGGCACCCCAATGAAACTGTCCTAATTCGCCTGTGGAGCGGATAACCCGATGACAGGGGATGAAAAATGATACCGGGTTGTCGCCAACCGCTGTTCCGACGGCACGACAGGCGCGGGGCATATTCAGAAAACAAGCAATCTCTTTATAGGTGGTGAGTTGACCCATAGGAATATTTAGCAAGGCCTTCCATACGTTGAGTTGAAAGTCGCTTGCTTTGATATGTAAGGGAATTGTCGGCTCCCCTTCCTTATATCCATCTTCAAAAAATTTGAGTGCCCTTTGCTGAGACTTATCCGATTGTTGCAAGTATGTCGCTTCGGGGAAAATCTCTTTTAGTTCGCTTAAAGCGTGTACTTTATTGTCGCTTAAGGCATTGAAGCATATGCCTTTTTCGGTTGAAGCAAGAAGAATTTTTCCAAAAGGACTATCCGTGTAGCTATAACTGATGGTAAGTTCTTCTCCTCCATTCTCATATTCTTCCGGTGTCATCCTTTCAACCGAGACGAAATAATTATTGGGTATTCCCTTGAAACTGAACGTTGAATGTGCATCATTCATTGCCATAACCTTTTTCTTTAATAGTTATACAAAGATAACGTTATTATCCTTATTTTTGTAGAGAAAATGATGAAATTTTATGGACGACAATGTTCTTGAGAAATTAAAGATATTAGCTGAATCGGCAAAGTATGATGTCTCTTGTGCTTCCAGTGGAACGACTCGCAAGAATCAACCGGGAGGACTTGGCAATGCGGCCGGTTGGGGTATTTGCCATAGTTTTGCAGCTGATGGACGTTGCATATCGCTTCTCAAGATCATGTTGACCAACTATTGTATGTTCGATTGTGCTTATTGTATCAACCGGCGCAGTAATGACATCCGGCGTGCTACTTTATCCGTTTCGGAACTGGTTAATCTGACGATTGAGTTTTACAGGCGCAATTATATTGAAGGACTATTCCTGAGCAGTGGCCTTGTACGCAATGCCGATTATACTATGGAGCGACTGGTACGCGTCGCCAAAGACCTCCGGTTGGTTCATCATTTTAATGGATATATTCATCTGAAGAGCATTCCCGGGGCAAGTCGGGAATTGATTAGTGAAGCCGGCCTTTATGCTGATCGAATGAGTGTGAATATTGAGATCCCTAATGAGAAGAGTTTGCAACTTCTGGCGCCTGAAAAAAATTTCAAAAGCGTTTATGAGCCAATGCGATATATTCAGCAAGGCGTTTTGCAAAGCGAAGATGAAAGAAAGCATTTTCGTTATGCACCCCGGTTTGTGCCGGCAGGACAAAGTACGCAAATGATTGTTGGCGCAACGCCGGATAAAGACAAAGACATTCTTCGTCTCACATCTGCTTTGTATCAGCATCCGACGATGAAACGTGTTTATTATTCCGGTTATGTCCCGGTGAACAACTATGATGATCGCCTTCCTGCATTAAAACAACCTCCATTGGTCCGTGAAAATCGTCTGTATCAAGCCGACTGGTTGTTGCGTTTCTATCAGTTTAAGGTGGATGAGATTGTGAATGATGCTTTCCCTGATTTGGATTTGGAAATCGATCCTAAACTTTCCTGGGCCTTGCGACATCCGGAACAGTTCCCTGTTGATATAAACAATGCAGCATATGAAATGCTGTTGCGTGTGCCGGGTATTGGTGTAAAATCTGCAAAGATGATTGTTGTGGCGCGCCGTTTTCAGCGTCTGGGCTTTGAGCAATTGAAAAAAATAGGAGTAGTGATGAAGAAGGCTCGGTATTTTATAACTTGCCATGAGCTTCCGATAATGACGGTTCAGGAACTCACTCCTGAATATGTCCGCAGCCTTTTAGTAAAAAAATCTCTGCGGAAGCAGGAAGATGAGCGACAGTTGGTGTTTCGCTTCCAGGAGTAGATTATGACTGTATTCTTTTATGATAAGACTTTTGAGGGATTGCTTACGGCTCTCTTTGATGCCTATTTTCGCAAAACTTTTCCCGATCTGTTACTGACTGAGGGCGAACCTTTGCCTTTGTTTTATGACGATGTACTACATGTCTGTACAGATCAGAAAAAGAGTAGCCGCGTTTGGAAAGGATTGGAAAAACGATTGTCAACCATCTCTCTTTCAATGGTAACATTATGTTGGCTTTCGGAATTGCCGAAGGTAGACGGCTTATTGTTTCGTTATATGCGTAAGGTGATAGATTCCTCTAAGCCAATAGAACAGAATTTTGGCGATCCGGATGTGTTGGAGGTGAGCCGTATTGCAAAGAAAGTGAGTTGCGAACGCACACATGTTTTGGAGTTCCTTCGTTTTCAAAAAGCGGCCGACGGAACTTATTTCGCTCCCGTTGAACCTCTCTATAATGTTATATCTTTGATTATACCATATCTGAAAGATCGTTTTGCCGATCAAAAATGGCTTTTTTATGATTTGAAACGCAATTATGGGTATTATTATGATTTACAGGCTGTCAGTCAGGTTACTTTTCCTCCTGATCAGACTCAGCGTTTGTCTGCTTCATTAAGTGATGATCTACTGGATAAGGATGAGAAACTTTTTCAGCAACTTTGGAAGGAATACTTCAATACAATTGCTATCAAAGCGCGTATCAATCCTCGACTTCAGCGGCGGAATATGCCCGCCCGTTTTTGGAAATACATGACGGAAAAGCAATAATCATTTAGCATAATCTTTATTTATTTTCTGATAGTTCTCTATTAGTTCGGCTTTATTCCAATCATATCGTCCGATAGAAATGAACTGCATGTTTTCTTTCTTGTTACAAATAGGAAAGAGTATGTTGAAATCAGACTCTTCTACGTCCCGAATAATTAGTCTGTTCGTTTCAATACGTATCATCTTATTCTTTCTGTTCTTGATAAACTTCATCCAAACGTCCTTCCCAAAGATACTTGTTTGTTTCGCGAGCTATGACGCCTGAAAGAAGGATTAGTGAAAGAAGGTTAGGTATCGCCATTAGCGCATTCATGAAATCGGCAATGTTCCATACAAAGGTGAGATTCATCACTGAGCCAATGAATACAGCGATAATCCATGCTACGCGATAGTATCTGATCCATGCTTTTCCACCAAGATATTCTATTGCTTTCTCGCCGTAATAGCTCCATCCGAGGATGGTTGAGAAAGCAAAGGTGATGATTCCGACTGTTAGGATCATGGTTCCTACCACCGGAATCTTTCCGAACGCCGCTTTTGTCAGAGCACCACCTTGCGTGTAGTCGATGTCCGGGTAAGCGATGATGCTGCTTACAATAACCAAACCTGTCAGTGCGCAGATAATCACCGTATCCCAGAATGTTCCTGTAGACGATACCAATGCCTGTCGCACCGGATTACGGGTTTTTGCTGCAGCTGCAACAATAGGTGCCGAACCAAGACCTGACTCATTGGAGAACAGTCCGCGTGCAATGCCGTAGCGTGCTGCGAGCATTACTGTTGTTCCTGCAAATCCGCCCCCTACGGCATGTGCAGTGAATGCAGAATTGAAAATCAGAACAACGGTGTCTTTTAGAAAGGCTGAGTTCATAATCAGGATATATATACAACCGACAATATAGAACAGTGCCATGAAAGGAACTAACCGCACACAGACCCTCGTAATACTTTTAACGCCAAAGAGGATCACGAGTGCAACTAATGAAGCCATCACAAGACCGGTGATATATGGCGATACTCCACAAGTCTCGTTTACAAAAAGCGATATAGAGTTGGCCTGAACCGTGTTGCCAATACCGAAAGCAGCAATTGCCGTAAAGATGCAGAACAAGACGGCCAGCCATTTCATGTTAAGCCCGCGTTCCAAAGCATACATGGGTCCGCCAAGCATCTCTCCGTTATTGGTCTTGACCCGGTATTTGATGGCAAGTAATCCTTCGGCGTATTTTGTAGCGATACCAAAGATTCCTGTAAGCCAGCACCACAGAACAGCTCCCGGCCCGCCAAGTGCGATGGCTGTTGCCACACCGATAATATTTCCTGTACCGATTGTTGCCGCTAAGGCTGTTGCCAATGCACCAAACTGACTCACATCGCCGCTGGCTCCTTCATCTTTGGTGACAGAGAGGCGAATTGCAGTGAAAATCTTGCGTTGCGGAAAACGCAGCCTGATTGTTAGATACAGATGTGTGCCGAGCAGCATAATAATCATCGGCCAGCCCCAAAGCCATGTACTTGCTTGAGCTAATAAATCGGTTAATGTATCCATGAGCGAAATGTTTACTGTTTTGGAACAAAAATAAGCATTTTATCATAAAATATACAGAATCATTGATTATTTGTTCGTTTCTTTATTCGAAAAGTTTCACCCAAATAGAAGGGAATATCCTATTTGAGTGAGAAAATATATATTTTTTTGTTTGAGTAGATACACTTCTTCCGGGCTAATGAAATGTTGTCTTCATCCGGTATAATCTGAATCGCACAGGACATTCATCGTTTGCCTCCTCAATGTTGGCGGATAGGCCGAGTAATTGTACGGTTACTTGAAGCGTGAAGTATCGATGGCGCCACGTCGTTTTTCCTTATAATTGCCGAACTTGTAACTGAGCGACACTACGAAGGTGCGTTGGCAGGCTGAATATTTGTTGACGACGTATTGTCCCTGTATAGTCATGCGCGGTGAGATGCTTGAAGTGTCGAAGATGTCGTTGCATTTGGCTGTCACGGTAAACTTCTGGTTGTTGCTCATCCAGCGGAGCGATGCGTCGAGATTTCCTGATCTGGGTAAGTCGAAAAGACCTTGAATCATGCCGTTTTGATAGAAACCGTAGAGCATGAACTTGATGTCGGGCTTCCGGCTTACCGTCACCGTATTATTAAGAATTAACATAAAAGAATGTATCTTGCGGTCGAAACTGGTCTCCCAGAAATGGCTGCAGCGCTGGCGGTCGTAGAATCCGATTGCCGTAAACCTGCCGTCTATTCTGTTGAGCGCCGTAAAAGGCATGCTGACACGTATGCCTGCCTGTCGGTTATAGTCCATGTTGAAAAACTTGTAGACTTCTCTCAGCTTGTCAGGCTGTTGGTAAAGCTGCTGTGTGAAAAAATCTTTTGTATTGCTGGCATACAGCGTGAACATGTATTTATTGAGGAGCATATATGTTAGATCAGCCGAGTAATCCAGCGACGGCTTCAGATCGGGATTACCCTGAATCTCTGAATAGGCGCTCACGTAAGAAGTGATATTTTGCACACTCCAGAAGCTCGGATAGGAACGGTCGCTCGATAAAGAGGCTTGCAGCATGTGTCCGTCTTTTGGCGTATAATTCAGACTGAATGTGGGAAACAGGGCCCATTCATTCCATATGTCAGTGTGATAGTTTTCGGCAGTAAGCGAAGCCTCTGCCGACAGTTTGCTCCCGAAGTTTTTGCTCAGTCCGCTGTAGATGTTGGTCGTCTTCTCGCGGTGGACGGAAGCCATGGAGTTGTCGGGAATGAGTTCCCCCGTTTTGGCATCGTAATAGCTTTGGAAGCTATGGTCGTTGGAAGTGACATAGAAGCCGCCGAAGTTGATTGTCCAGTCTTTGGGGAGCACGATGTCTTGTCCGGCAGACAGCTTCAACTTATTGATACGCTGTCCTTCGTGGCTGTTAATATTAATTTGTTCGTCACCTAGAATACTGCTTAATGTCTGCGTACCGGGATTATTATAGTGTGTATATTCGGCGCCAACCTTGAGATGAAACGGTAGACTGTAGTCCAATCGTAGGTTATGCAGGTCACTGTTTGCTTTATGTCTGGTGGAAGCTGTTTCGTCACCCCAGGTAGCTGCTGTATTATTATTGTTGTTCCATTGTGCCGTATAGACGAGGCTTAGTTGATGATCCTTGCCGAAAGCATAATCCATCCCGAGGCGGGCATTGTTGCCTTCGCTCTTGTAGACATTGCGTCCGTCAGTATTCATTTGATACTGCGTCCCGTCATTGAGTATATGGATAGCCTCTTTATTGGAGATATTAAGCTGATGTCCGTGTTCGTACGAATAGAGGAAGTCGGTCGAAAATTTCTTCGAACTGTATATGAAGCTTCCTCTATCGGTATATTCGCCGTAGTGCTTTTGTCTCCATTCACCGAAAACTTCGCCTTGAAGAGAAGAAGGATTGTCGGTCTCAGATTTCAATATGAGGTTGATCGCAGCACCACGCACTTGATAACGGGCTGGAGCGGCATACATTACCTCCGCTTTCTCGAGACGGGAAGGCGGCATACTTTTCAACAGTGCATAAAGCTGATCAGTTGAGAGCGTGCTGACTTTACCGTTGATGATAATCGTCATACTGCGGCCGCCGAGGCTGAGCGATTCGTCCATATCCACGACGCCGGGCAGCTCGCGAAGCGCTTCGTAGATATTGTTCACGGGGCGGTTGGCGATGAGGCGCGGCATGTCATATTCGAGCATGCCTTTCTTTGCTTTTACTACCGGACGTTCGCCTTTAATCATAACCTCTGGAAGTTCCTTGAAGATACTGTCGGTGTAGGCTTCGAGTGAGTCTTTTTTTATATCCTGCGCTTCGGCCGTTTGTATAGCAGAGAGGAAACCTAATCCCAAAATCAAATGTGTAATTTTTATCATTGTCTTGTTATTTATTCACGACAGCAAAAGTAAACACTTGGGTAACAGGTGTGTGTTATCACTCGCTTACGAAGTGTTATCTACTGTTATCATTTGGCTTATGAAATGTTATCAAAGGAGGTAAAACCATTATCTTTGTGGCATGAAACTCCCGATTATACCGATTGCGCTGTTGGTGCTGCTCTCACTGTTAGGTATTTTTGCCTTTCAGGGTTATTGGTTGCATGACGTCTATCGCACGACACAGAAGCGTGCTGATACGGCTATCCGTGATGCGATACAGAATGCCGATCATATTGAGGTATTCTTTCGTGCCGACAGCTTGGGTCGAGAATATGCTTCCGGAGGCGGAGCTACGCAACACGGAAGTGTTTCATTTAGTACTTCTTTTGACAAAGAGGTGGAAGAGAACCAGATAATCGAAAAGACATATAGTAAAACAGATGCCACTGATAGCGTCCATTTTGCATTAAAAGTGAATCAACATAAGCGATCTGATACAACCTTCCATCGTCAAAACCGTAATGTCTTTGGAGAGTCGGGTATCGGTCTGGATTATCATTCTTTGACTCGCCTGGGATATAAATTGCAGCAGTCGCTTCATACGGCAATGGATCCGTTTACGTCAATCTCTTTGGCGCGTTTTGATAGCGTTATGGAAAGCGATCTCAAGGCTTCTGGTTTTCCGATTCGTCATTATTCGAAGATCGTCGTACTTCGTAATGATAGTGTGATAGCTTCGTCGCTTCCGGCTTCGGTCGATACAACAAAACTGAAACGCTGGCGCCAGGTCTACGATATTGAGTATAAGAATGCTTACATTATATTTACCGAACCGACGGATAAGGCCGTATTGCACCAAATGGTGGGTATTCTTATATCTTCTTTTCTGATGATGTTGATTATTATCTTTTCTTTTGGGTATCTTATTCGTGTGATTCTGCGTCAACGCTCTTTGGATGAGATGAAGAGTGATTTTACTAACAATATAACGCACGAATTGAAAACGCCTATTGCTGTGGCCTATGCGGCTAACGATGCATTGCTTCATTTCAAGCAGGGCGAGGTTAAAGAGCAGCGTGATCGATATCTGCAGATTAGCATGGAACAGCTGCAACGACTGAGCCATCTGGTAGAACAGATTCTGAGTATGAGTATGGAACGCAGGAGAACATTGACACTACATCTTGAAAAAATTGTTATACGCGAATTGATGAAGCCGCTTATCGAGCAGCAGAAACTCAAAGCAAAAAAGACTGTTGAGGTTATTTATGTGGAAGAACCGGATGGTTTGACTGTTGTCGCCGACCGTACGCATCTGGGTAATATCATTAGTAATCTACTAGATAATGCTATCAAGTATTCGGGAGAATCAGTGACTGTAGCGATATGCTGTCGGACAGATGATCAGGGAAATATCGTCGTTTCTGTACGAGATAATGGTATAGGTATCTCAGCAGACAGCCAGAAACATATCTTTGAGAAGTTTTATCGTGTGCCGACTGGAAACAAGCACGACAGTAAAGGTTACGGACTGGGGTTATATTATGTCAACACAATACTAACAAAAATGAACGGAAGTATCCGCGTAGAAAGCGAACCAGGTAAGGGCAGCATATTTATAGTAACATTATGGAAGAAAAAAGGATAAAGGTATTATTGGCTGAGGATGAGGGACACTGGCAATGATTATCAAGGACACGCTTGAAGAGGACGATTTTACTCTACAAGTGGCTTCCAACGGAGAAGCAGGCTTGCAGCTGTTTTACGATTTCCGTCCCGACGTAGTTGTGGCTGATGTGATGATGCCGAAGATGGACGGGTTTGAGATGGTTCGTCGTTTGAGACAGACCGACAGGCAGACTCCTGTTCTTTTTCTGACGGCACGTTCGGGCATTAATGATGTAGTGGAAGGATTTCGTCTGGGCGCCAACGATTATCTGAAGAAACCCTTTGGCATGCAGGAACTGATTATCCGCATCAAAGCCTTGGCCGGACGGGCATTTCGGCCGATTGACGAAACAGGGAACCCGATATTTGAGATTGGTCGGTATTTATTCAATGCCACAACGCAGACACTCTCGATTTTAGACAAGAATGAAGAGCTGTCGTATCGTGAGTCGGAAATATTGAAACGACTATGTCAGAGCCGGAATCAGGTGGTGAACATGCAAAGTATCCTACTCGATCTTTGGGGCGATGACACCTTTTTCAACCAACGCAGCTTGCATGTATTTATTACCAAATTGCGGCATAAGCTTTCTGCCGATGAACAGATACGCATCGTCAATGTACGCGGTGTCGGATATAAGCTGATCTGCGAATAAAGAATATGTTGAAACTTGTTGGAGATTCTTATATATCCCGCATATCAATCAGCTTGTTCATAATGGCGTAAACGGTAAGACCGGAGATGCTTTTGATTCCTAATTTCCTTGAGATGTTTTTACGATGAGTGACGATAGTATAAATCGATAGATTGAATTCGTCAGCAATTTCTTTATTGCTTTTACCTTGAGCTACGGCTGTAAGGATACTGCGTTCACGAGATGTAAGGTCATTCTGCTCCATACGCGGTGTATGGCCTATTGAAGTGAGCGATTCATGTAGTTTGCGAATGATTTGCGCCGGCGAATCATATAGACTTAGGCAGCCGTCGAAAGCATGTGCGACATTGTCATCATATGGCCCGCAAACCATGGCGACTAAAGCCGTGTCGGGCGGAATACCCAGGAAAGAACGTATGGATGATCTCTCAGTATAATTTATTATAACAGGATCGATAATAACAATGTCAGGTTCCTCTGTCTTGATTTTTGCTTCCATACCTCCGGATGTGTCGTTGAATGTGTGCGTGACGACGAACTCACTAGTTTGCTTCAACGCCTCAGTCAATCCGGACGTAACAATTGGTGAAGGTTCAATAAGGATGATTTTGTATCGCTTGATCCTATTCATTGTGTTCCAGTTTAGATACTAACGGAATAAGAAGCTTGTTTTCTATCAATGTATGCTTACGCAAATCTTTCTCAATACGGAAAATTTCGAGTAGAACTTCATTACGCTTCGGCGTTGAACAAGACTCAGGGAGATACTTGATGATAATGTTTTTCAGATCATTAAGCTTTTCATCAATATTACTGTGATTGCGTTCAAATTGTGCGATGTTGTAATCTAGCGGCTTGCAGTTCTCTCCGGTAAGTAGTGATTCTACATATGGAAATACAATTCCTTCTTCGTAATCAAAATGATTGCTCACTTCGGTATCATAGTTATCATAGAACTTGTTGATGATCTTGCTGTTCAGATCATCACATTCTTCCATCATCAGGTGAATATTCTCGTGAAGATGCGGAAAACAAGCTTTTGAATAGTATTGGTGCGAGGTATGAAGATAAGTAAGTGTTTTAGCAATATCTTCTTTTGTTAGTGCATCAATGTGGGGCGTGTAATCTTCGAAAGAATAAATATTGCAGATGATAAGAAACAATTCGGTAGAGAGTTTGTATTTTTGGCATACATTCGCGACACTAGCTTCACCGAATCCAAGACGGATATTAAGACGCTCGAGTATGGAAAGCAGGTCGCAGTCTGCCAGAATCATGTCCGCCAGTTTTATGCGTCCCGAGTATGTTGTTGTATTCCTTTTCATGTTGCGATGCATTTTGTGCAAAGATAATAATGATTACATCATTTCTTCTTTTTTGAGGACAAAATTACGGTTGTACAGACAGATGATCAATCCCTATAATTGATTATTTTCGTTGTAGACATACCTATGAATAGTTATCTTATTTAGATAAAATTTCCACATAAAAGTCTGTTGCCTTAACTTCGGATTGTCAGTAATAATAAATACCAATTATTGGTTATTTCATTGCATTGTTTTCATGAATTTTAGGGATTGCAGCACACTACGGAGCAGCCTACCTTTGCGATATAATTTTTAAAGAATAATAGATGAAAACAATAATGCTTACCTTACCGATTATTGCTGCGCTGCTAAGTATATGTAAAGCGAATGCTGCAGGCGAAAACGAAAAAAATAAGAATAACTTACTATCAGAAGAAAAGTCTGATAATGATCAGGCTTCTCTTCTATTAAACCGTTTGACTTTTGGAGGTTATGGCGAGGCTGTTTATACGCGCAATTTTTATAGTGATAATATGTTCCGCTATTCGCATGCTGCCGATTATAAAAACTCTAAAGGTCACGGTCGTGTAGATCTTCCACATGTGGTTATTATGATGGGTTATGATTTTGGTAAAGGCTGGTCAATGGGTAGTGAGATTGAGTTTGAACATGGCGGAACAGAGTCGGCTGTGGAAATTGAAGCAGAAGAAACCGGTGAATTCGAAAAAGAGATTGAACGTGGAGGCGAAGTATCTTTTGAACAGTTTTGGTTACAAAAATCATTTGGTAAAAGATTTAATATTCGTGCCGGACATATTATTGTTCCGATCGGAGGATTAAATGGTGCACATCTGCCAAATGAGTTTTTTACTGTGTATCGTTCTGAAGGAGAGGCAACTATTTTCCCTTCGACATGGCATGAAACCGGTTTGAGTCTTTGGGGACGTACCAAGCATTGGCGCTATGAAGCTATGGTTTTGCCGGCACTTAATTCTAATATGTTTAATCATAGCGGGTGGGTTCACGATGGTTCGGCTTCTGCTTACGAATTTAAGGTGTCGAATAATATAGCCGGTGCAGCTCGTGTAGATAATTATTCAATCAAAGGACTTCGTCTAGGAATAAGCGGTTATATTGGCAACAGCTTTCAGAATGATATAGTAAGCGATGAAAATTCAACGAAATATAAGAATGTAAAAGGAACGGTTGTTATTGGTACATTTGATTTTAGTTATAATAATCACAATCTCATTGTACGAGGAAATGCTGATTATGGTCATTTGAGTGATGCGGGTATGATTTCTTCTTATAATGCGTCACTTTCTAATAGTAGTCAATCGCCTTATCCTCATACGTTGGTCGGGAAGGAAGCTGTTGCTATGGGAATAGAGGCAGGGTACGATATTTTTTCACAAATTCAAGTTTTGCGTGAACATCAAAAGAAACTGTATCTCTTTGGTCGTTATGAATATTATGATTCTTATAAACCGGCAGCAGGCGTGACTGATTATCAGTGGACCGACCGTCATCGCATGGCTCTTGGCATCAATTATTTACCGATCAAAGAGATCATCGTGAAGGCTGAATATTCTAAAAGATTTTTGAAGAGTCGGTATAATGATGAACCTTCTTTTTCTATAGGAATTGCTTATGCGGGCTATTTTTTAAAATAAAAGATATATAAAACAATGATAAAATAGGTAAAGATGAATAAAGTATTGAAATTTTCTTTATTAGCTGCGGTTTTGGCAGCTATGATAGGTGGCTTTAGCGCATGTAGTGACGATGACGACAGCAGTGCGGAAGTATCTGCCAAGGATACTCAATTTCAGGATATAGCCAAACAGTATCTGAATAATACGGTTCTTGTTACTTATCAGAATCTGGCAGATAATACCGAATTGCTGGTAAATAAACTTCAAGCCTTAAAGGCAGATAAAACCGATGCCAATGTCAAAGACGTTTGTTCGACTTTTATTGAAGCACGTATGTGGTGGGAGAAAAGTGAAGCGTTTCTTTATGGTGCTGCAACTGATTTTGGTATCGATCCGCATATTGATTCATGGCCGCTTGATTTGGATGGTTTACTTACGGCATTGAAAAATACGGCTCAAATAGAAGCGATGACCGGCGAAGATGGTGATGTATATGCCGGGGAAAAGTTGGGAAATTCACTTTTGGGATTTCATGGCATTGAATATATTATTTTCAGAAACGGGAGTCCTCGTAGTGTTTCCGAAATAACGGATTTACAATTGACATATGCGATAGCTGTGGCCGGAGATTTACGTAATCGTTGTTATCAACTACAACTTAGTTGGGCCGGTGAAAATGCTGTAGTAGAAGATCGTGTACAAAGGATTGTTGAAGATCTGGAATTGCCATATACAGTCAATGGAGGAACAAACTCATACGCTCAGAATATGCTTAATGCAGGCCAAGCAGGTAGTACTTATGCTAGTTGGACAGCTGCCATGCAGGCTATTGTTGACGGCTGCAAAAGTATTTCTGATGAGGTTGGAACCAGTAAAATTGGCAAACCTCATAATGGCGAAGATGTGAACTATATTGAATCTCCTTATAGCCATAATTCTATTTCAGACTTTTACGATAATATCCTTAGCGTTCAAAATTCATATATGGGAGGTATAGAGGGCAAACGCAACGAGAATTATTCTCTCCATGCTTATATGAAAAGTATAGATGTGGCTTTGGATGCTAAGGCCGTAAACGCAATTGAGAATGCCCTTGCAAAAATTAAGGCAATGAAAGCTCCATTTGTTAACAACTACACAGACGTGTCTGCTGGTGAAGCCATTGATGCCTGCAAGGCTCTGGATGATGTATTGTCTGAAGTGAAAGTTGCATTACAAAAGAATTAATTATCAAACGGGGGAGAAAAGGAGCTTCACCTATCTAAATATATACAGTATTAATATAAGAAATCAAACGAAAGATGAGATGAAACAAAATAGCATAAAATATCTAGTGGTTGTCAGTTTTCTTTGTACTGTCTTTTTTGCGTGCAGTGATGATGACGATTCGGGCAAAGGAGATAATAAAGGGCAAGAGACTTTATTATTCGATGTTGAAGAAGAAACTTATGCTGGAGGTAAACTTGGTACTACCTTCAATAGTTCGGCTACGGCTTATGAAGATCCGACACCGGCTGCAGAGAAGGCCGGATTAAACGATCGGTTCAAGTACGGGGAATATTTTTTTGAACGAACTTATACACAAAATACAGAACCGTTTAATGGCTTGGGTCCACTTTATGTTCGTAGTGCATGCATTAGCTGCCATCCCGGTTACGGACATGGTAAACGTATGGATCGCTATAAAGCAGATGAATGGGGAAACGGTTATTTGTTGGTTATTACAGATGAGAATGATACCTATTTGAGCTCGCTGACGGGGATGCCTCAAACAAAGGCGGTTGCTCCGTTCAAAGCTCCTATTGATGAAGGTAAGATTAATATACAATGGATGAACTTTACAGATGAATGGGGCAATAAGTTCCCGGATGGTGAATCTTATGCACTGATCTATCCGGAAGTGATAATACCCGAAGATGCTTATTATGTTCCGCTTGAAGTGGGAGGCAAGACGATCCCTTACAACAATGTGAAGGTGCGCCTGGAATCGACAATTGGAATCTATGGAACAGGTCTTTTGGATGCAATTCCGGATGATTCCTTGAAAGCCCAATATGCAAAAGAGGAAGCTGTTGGCGTCTCCCTTAATCCAAGTATTTTTGCAAACGGCAATTGGACAACTCTTTATGGGAAGACTACGCATCCGAAGCGATTTACTTATGCTTTATCACGCGGGCCGCTTCAGGATGCTGCCGGAGCTAATGCTATTTGGAACATAACGAATGTTACACGTAGTGATCGCCGTTATCATTATATGACACAAACTTATGCGAAGGTAGCTTCACAAGATAAAGATGTACAAAAAGATTTTTATTCCTATTTTCCGATATGGAACAAGACGGGCAATGTGGAAGCAGATATTTATAACCCGTTGGCGGAATTAGCTTAGTGCATACTTAACTCTTCCAATCGGGTTGTTGTTACTCTTGTTAATATATTGCAGGATTGTAAAAGCACTAATCTTTCCAATAATTCGGGCAAACAATCC